>Ga0065711_1003835_pt1 | contig 26129 bp, 14 predicted proteins | sample Hoacrofraction12_FD_59098 | JGI IMG/M metagenome (GOLD analysis project Ga0065711, IMG submission 59098) | Hoatzin crop microbial communities from Cojedes, Venezuela - Epithelial fraction 12 v2 (version 2) | ecosystem: Host-associated > Birds > Digestive system > Esophagus > Crop | place... | reverse complement strand
ATGACATAACGAGCTCTGTGAACTAATGAATCCTAAATCAATTCAGGGGCAGTCTTATTTTCACTGATACGGAGAATCCCTGCTTGTGTGTGTGTGTGTGTGTACACATGACTACCTCATTATAAATCATGCTCGTTATTTCTGCTCGCCACCTTAACAATGGGGCCACTTCAGCATTTCGATACAGTCAGCATGCACACTCATTCAGGAAACTGAAGAGAGGTGTTTTTATAGGCATTTGTATTCCTGTTGCTAGAATTATACCTGTGCAAATGTATATTTCACTGGCCTTTCCCATACTTAACTTTGGTGTGATGTTTAGGTTTCCACAGGTGACCTGCATGGGCTAGGGCTATTTTTTCCTATCCTCAACACACAGTTTGGCTTCTGGCGGGTTTTTTTCTACTTTACTTTGAATCATCTTGGACTGGCTATAGCTACGGATGAAATGTTGTGCTGGATGCGTCCATGATCTGAGCGCTTTGGTGCACCACGTTGGATGGGCAGGCATGCTAGATAAACAGGGAGCTGACTTGTCCGTGGCATGAGAGTGATCCACATCTCTGAGTTGCTGAGATGCTTCCATGTAATTCTGTCACGGCTGTGGGACTTCACCTACAGGCTGTGCCTGTCACCATCGCTGCTCTCTTCTTGAGGCACTCTGCAGCTTTCCTGAATCTGGTATTAAATTGTCTGAGAGGGCCTCGTGTCTGGCAGCTCCTGGGGCACGTGAATTAGGTGCTCCCTTCACCCACCCTTTTGGACACAAATCAATGGCATGGCTGCTTGTCGCTGGACGGGAGACTTGTTAACCCATGCAGCCTTCTCCAGCCTGTGTTTGTAAGCACCAAGTGGGAGCACATGAGAATTGTTTGCAAATTCAAGATAATATTATTGAAAGAATCCCAAGTCTAGGCATTTGCAAAATCTCGAGAATTGTCTTCATAAGGTTCTTTGGGATCTGCAGGGATGAAGAATCCTGTAAAACTGTGAGGTGGTGTTAGTAAACTTTTCTTAATGTTCTGCTCTGGGTAGGAGTGAAGATAACGTGGGTCGGCTAATGATTTCCAAGGAGTGCAGTTGTAGTAACAATGAGATACACGCACTCAGGCTGGGATCCTTCTCGGTCGCTGTGATTGCTCCCCTCTACCCAAGGCATTTTATGAAATATGGTAATTAACACAGCACCTTCAGACAGTCTAAATTTATTGCAATTTATATGTTCAAGAGTGCTGGTAAAAGGCCAGTGCTGGCATTTCTTTAAATAATAATTATTGTGTTTTATTGTTGTGGTTCTCTAACACATTAACGAGCAAGGACCCAGCTTTATTAGAATTCACTTGGCCCCACGGTTCCATGCATATTTATTATGCAAGAGAATAGGATTCTCTTCCTCTAGCCTTCACTAATTTAAAAGAAGATATCCTCAATGAAATGTATTCAAATATTTTGACATTTTGCTTCACCTCACTTACAGAGCAGAAATTGTTTCTGACAGTTATTATACAGTACAGGAATCCTGCTGTTTCACTCTGCTGAAGCGCAGGTTGAAAAGACACAGCGACTGCATTTTGTTCAAAGAGTGATTCTCTGGCCTAGAAATAGCAACACTGTCAGCTGTGATTCACTGGAAGTTTAGATGATAGCCACTCTGTACCTCTCCACGAAGAATGTGGATTTTTTTTTTCTTCTTCTTCTTAAAAGAGAAGAAAATGAATCAAAGCGTGGAAAATTTAGCACCTCCAACTTTGGGATCTGAGGTAGAAAAAGGTTTTGATTTTGAAATGTATGTGGAAATTGGGAGAAGTGGGAGAGAGGGAAGTTGAGGGAATTTTTTCCTGCATTCAGACATTTTCAGTCTTGCCTTTTACTGTGTTTTAAACAGAGCTATTTACAAGACAAAATAATAAAGGTAAAAAATATAAATACCTGGGCATTTCCAAAGATTTAAGATGACTGAAACAGATATAGGCGGCACCTGCCTGACTTTTCTTTTGTGTCATGGTTCCAGGTGTGCTACCTGCGTGGGAACACCTTTTATAATACAGTGGCATCTATATATGGGGCACAACAGTAAATTTCTTAGCTAATGCACCCAAAAAATGCTTGAAACCTGAAAACCTCAGCTTTTTTCCCCCTTTTAGAATGCATTTTGGTGCTGTCTCAAATATATATAGGGTGAAAAGAAAATTTTCACTTTAGTTCTATACAATCAACTCTGAGTGAAGTTAAGAAGGGCTGTGGTAGCACATTTAACACATTAGTTTAGCCCAAAGGTTCTTGCTTTTAGAGTGAATTTTATGTTTCATGATGTTTTTTTATACTATGGCAGGTGAAAGAGCACCTGGAGAATCTCAAGAAGGAGGAGGGAGAGGGGAGGATACCAGGTAAAACCTGTAAAAGTCTCTCCTGAATGCTTTTCTGCTCCCATTGCTGTTCGTGTTATGCAGATTCTATATCAGAATCAAGGCTTCTCTTTTCAGAATAAGAAAGAGGAAACCGAATGCAGAGTGAAAAGAAATCACAACAGTGATATTTAATACAGTTCCTTAAGATTTCAGAAACTGAGTTTCTGTCAGAACCACAGAATATCGCAGAAGGTGGTAGGAGACAGTGATAAAGGACCTGTGCATGTAAAAGGGGATTCTTCTGCTGTGCTCTCTGTTAACTCTCCTGTCGTATCACAGGAGAATCCGACTATTACATTGATGAGAAAACAATGAATACAGTATCTGGGAAAATCACGCTGCTCACAGTGTTTCCTAAATTTTCCACACAACAAAAAAAAAAAAGCCTTCCAGACAGAGACAGGCATTATTAACTGGAGTGAAATAATGAGAGTGGCTGCAGGACGTGGCCCTTCTTATCCTGGAGATGGAATTCTGGACTGTCAAATGCAATGACCAGCATGACACGCAAGCCTGGATTGAACCCCGCTGTATTAAGGCAAGTGAACAGAAACTTTAAATCGGATTTCATTTTGTGCCATGTTGTCAGGGGGACAGAGGAAATAGGACACGTGCGAAGGGTTCCCTGGGAGGCTTTGGAAAGCGTGGCATGCTGCAATTGTTCCCTGCTGGTCACTGGGGCGTGAGGCACGCTTGGCCTTCCAGGATTGTGTGAGGGTGGGATCGCCATAGCAGGACGCCTGCCAGAGTAATCGCCTGTTAGCAAACCGCCGCGGCTTCAAGCACTGGGGTCGCTGGCTGTCCAGAGCGTCTGTTCTGTCGTCAGGGCCACATCCAGCCTTCCTCCAGGTGCAGAAGGTTCCTCAGCCTCCCCAGCCCGTGTTAAAGCCCTCGATCAAGCCCAGCTCCTGGCCCTCGCTGCCTCTCAAAGGGTGATCTCCTTGAACACTTCTTCCCGCAGAAACAGTCGTCACAGGCACAAGCAAAAACAGGGTGTCAAAGCCTGCAATAAATGAGTTGATCTTAATTGCACACCCTGCACTTAGGACCTCTGCTTCCACATGATTTTCCTAGAGAATTGTACTTCATATGTGGCAAGATCTCACAGGAAATAGTAGCTGGCAGAACAGGGTGTCTTCTGGAAACGTGATTTGCCTAATTTTAGAGTCCAAGAAAACTTCTCTTGACTTTGATTACCCTATTTATGTGAAACGTCAGCTGGTATTTGTGTAACTGTATGTGCCAGCTTGCGCAGGGGATGGCACCATTGAAATGGGTGACTCCGTCCTCACACCTGTTCTGCTTTTAAATACGATGGATTCATGACAAGTTCCTGTTTGTTAACGGAATGAACTGTGGACTCTACCCCACAGAAAGGGAAAAGAGATTTTAAAAATAAACAGATAAAATGCCCTCATGTTCTCCTCTCAGACAGAATTTTCAACAACGAAAGAGCTGAAACCTGCTTCCCACATCTAATGTCATAGTATCATTTCAGATCCTCATGCTACGTGCAGCCAGCTGTGCCAGGGCTGTAATTATAGTAATGGTTGATTATCCTCTCTGACATAATTTTCCCACCTATAGTCATCCCAATATTACTCATTTCCACAACACATAAACCAATACTTTTTCCCTTTTTTTTTTTTTTATTTAAAGGACAGACTGGTTTCTCATAGACTGTCTGTGAACGTATTGACAGGAACTGTGTCTCACAGGAGGTCTGAGAGACATGGAACTTCACAGTTCAGTAGGCACAGGTGGAGCATATACTCAGAGGCCTCTTTGGACACTGATATTCAGGGTAAAATCTTGCACCCCAAAGTCAGTAAGGTGGTATTTCACCCTTTGATTACACAGACAGGATTAAGACTGTCTAAATTGGCACTGGATATTAATTTTAACAAAAAGGTATTTCAGAGATTAATGTGATTATAAAAAAGTATAACTGTAATCTCCATTTCAAGTACTAATAAGTATGCCAGTCTGTGAGCTGGTATTCATGATTTCTTGAACTTAGGACTCACTTGACAAAATCTTGTTGGAATGTGAAGAAAACCACTGGTGATGGGAAATGGAGGCCGCTGTTATATCTGTGTGCTCAGCCTCAGCTTGCAGTCCTCCCCAGGCTCTCTGCAGATGCCTGCCACACATAGCGGCACTCCCCTCTTTCCACCTCATGTGCTGTTCACTTTGTTAACAGGCTTGCTGAGGGGCACTCATACAGAAACTAGACAAAATTCATCTTTCAGGTGAACTTCCAATGCAACCTTAACTTTTGTTACCAAGTCGCAAATGAAGAAAACAATAATAACAAGAAACTATCAATTAAGGTCGAGGATTTTTAATTCTGATATTTTTGACAGGATAAATGATGAGAGGTGCAAATTAAAGTATATGGATAATGTGTCCAGAATATTGTTGGATTTAATGGTTTGATTTGTCAAATGATCCCTGACACTAAATGCTGTCTGTAAATATGACATATAAGGCAGAGATATTCTTGTAAATACCGTGCTTCATTTAAAAAACATGAATGAATTGAAAAGTTGATGTTTAAGAAGGACTCAAGGATACACTTTAATAGGAATTTGGACAATACTCACTTGATTGATAGAAATGTATTAACTCTGAAGAAAACAGAAGAAATTAATGGGCCTTGGAAGCAGGGAGAACAGTCCTGTCACTTCTTTTACTTCCAAAAGTCATCTCAGCTGCTTGCTGTTCTTGAAACCCTCTGAGACCTTCCCACACAGCCCCACTACCACAGGGGAAGTTTTGGTGCAGGAGAAACCTGGAAGAGTCCAAAACTTCCCTGGTCATTGCTGAGCTGATGCTGTAGGGAAGATGGGGGATGCAGTTAGGATGCTTCTGGTTCACCCTTAGGAACTAGATCTTGTTTTCTGCATTTGAGCTTGTCCCTTTGGGCTCCCCATATAGCCTGTGGACCTGCAACTGAAATATTGTGAAAGGCTTGACATGGTGTAAGGGCTATTGACTGTGAGGGCTTAGACAAGGGTACAGTACATCCATACAGTGCCTAGCATCATGCAGATATGTAATTAGTCAACCCCATGTACTGTCTGGACTCAGCCCCCATAGTGGGATATTGCACTCCCTTGTTTTTCACAGTGCCTGAAAATGGCCCTCTCCACTCGTTTGTGCTCTCCGGACTCTGTCCCCCTGTCCTCTTACTAAGCTTAGGACTGACACAAGCAGCAAGCTAAACTGCTTGCAGATAGGTTTTAATGAGCGCTAGCCACATGCCATAGTTCTCCATAGGGCAAGAAAATAAGCAGTGATGGAATTAATTTGATACCGGCACGATGGCAGTATTATAGCAAATATTGATCATACAAAACAAAAATTCGATTCTAATAAATGCAAGTTAATAGGCTTCGGAACAAAAGTGTGTGGAAGCACAAGAACAAAAAACAGGGGTGCATTAAGAAATGCAGTTCTCTAAGCCCAAATAAACAACACACACAGAGAGCCCCAGCAGCTGGTGCCATCTGTGCTCCACGGCATAAACTGCCTCAGAGGCAGCGTGCGCTGGGACCTGGCACAAATCACAGGTAACGGTGGCCAGGACTGCCCTGCTCACCTGAGATGTTGCTACCAAGAGAAGAAACGCGCAGTGACTGAGCTGAGGTCCCGGGTGCTTGAGCTTCCCAGCTCCCTACCCCATGGGAGGAGAAGAGGTGCCACGAGTTTTCAGTGTCTCAGCACAGCGAGTGCGTCTGCTCACTTGACTTAGACCAACAATATCGTATAGAAAAGCTTAGGAGAATGGAAATGGAGTAACAAAGGCTGTGATCACGAGTCATAATATTTATACCTTCTGTTCTGCTGATTTAAAAATTATCTTCCTTTCTAATATCCACTGCAACAATATTTGTAGCCAGTTTCTCCCAACCATCTGTTTCCACAGCTGACCTTCAGAGACAGGAAGACTAGCGGGCTGTGCAATTCCTCCTTAAATCTCGAGCAAGTTCTACTGCAGATATTTCAGCACTGATTTCTCTGTAAATGACAGCGCTAACAGTATCACTGTTCCAGGCTTGTGATTGTTTGGGTACAACCTTTTCCATTCATATTAATTGGCACTGGGTTTATTTAAACCCATTACGATAGGTCTCAGAGATGACTCCTATTTTGTAAACCACTGGGTAGAAAAAGCAACTGAATGTATCAGAGAATTCTACTACCTAATTACAAAAATCTCCAAATTTTCTCATTTAAGCAGAGTAAAATCCCACACAGTTCAGTTTTGCTCTCGCTTACTTTGTAAGTTAGAACTATGGCCCTTTCTCTTTTTAATTGCTCAGAGGGGAATTAAATCCCTCCCAATATCTTTACCAGCTGTTTCCCAAACAGATCTATCTGGGCATTTATATGGTCCCAATCATGACAGTCTTTCTGCTAATCCCAAGGACTATATTCATAGATTTCTGTTTGCAAAATCCCTGTGGGATAGGGTAATGCCGTTATCTCCACTGTACAAATAAGGAACTGACACACAGAGAGACGAAGGGTTCCCAGCTGGGAAAGAATGGCCAGATTCCCTTAGGATTTGGGCAAAAAGAAATGCCTGGCACCCAAGTGGTCCTTCGAACCACAAAAGTCTGCAATGCAGTTGCTCTGCCCATGTGCGAAGGAGGACTAGAGAAACCTAGAAGCGTAAAAGCAGCAACCTCGCTTGAGGTACTGGGGGGCTGAGGAAGGTGTTCGTGGCCCAAAGGGCCAGGGTCCCGCAGCAGCTGAGCAAAAACAATCAGCACTTGCAAAGGGTAAATCAGTTTTCCTTGCCTGGAAAAACAGGTGGGATGAATCTTTCTTTCTGTGAGACAGAGATGCCTTTCATGGACCAGAAGCCATTGCTTAGATGGGCCACAGCAAAATGAGAGGAACTTCATCTAGGGCTAATACATCCATTTACAAATTTGGCCCGGTGAGTATTCAGGGTGATACATGAAATCTGGAAATCTGGCAAGGCAACAAATTCAGATCTCATAATCAATATGCAGTTTTCTAATGGCTGAGTAGTCTATGTTTTCAGTTTCTAGACTCCAGATTAACATAAAGTCAGAGCATCAGTTGCAGCTCTTCTTAATGGAATAGCACTTAGAGCAAAATTGATGCCTCTTTAAGAGCAAGTCAGTCCTGAAACAACATGTTTCTGCCAGATCTTGGGCACGTGGTTGGAAAGCAGTGTGCTCAGTGGACATCATAACCAGAGAGCCATCAAAATCATTGCAATAAAAACTGGATCAGTCGCTGTTTCTTCTCAAAAGTGCTCCAGACTGGGGGTTTGTTTCTGTAAGGGGTTTAGGATTTGACCCCAAAGTAACAAAGAAGAAAACCTAATTTCCTATATACCTCAGTTTCAAATGTGTCTTGGTTTAAGTCCAGACAGCAATTAAGCACCACACAGCCACTCGCTCGCTCCCCCACAGTGGGATGGGGGGAGAGAATTGGAAGGGTAAAAGCGAGAAAACTCATGGGTTGAGGTAAAGACAGTTTAATTGGTAAAAGCAAAAGCCACGTGCACAAGCAAAGCAAAACAAGGAATTCATTCACTATTTCCCATCGACAGGCAGGTGTTCAGCCACCTCCAGGAGAGCAGGGCTCCATCACATAACAGTTACTTGGGAAGATAAAATGCCGTCACTCCAAACGTCCCCCAGCTTCCTTCATCTTCCTCCAACATTATATGCTAAGTATGAGGTCATATGGTATGGAATATCCCTTTGGTCAGCTGGGATCAGCTGTCCCAAGTGTGTCCCCTGCCAACCTCTTGTGCACCCCCAGCCTGCCTCCTCACTGATGGGATGGTGTGAGAAGCAGGAAAGGCCCTGACTCTGTGTGAGCACTGCTCAGCGATAACCAAAATATCCCTGTGTTAACAACACTGTTTTCAACACAAATACAAAACATAGCCTCATTCTAGCTACGATGAAGAAAATTAATTATCCCAGTCAAAACCAGCACAAAATGCTACAAAGCATCTTTCCCAGATTACTAAAACAGGCCTCACAAGTTTGCCAAAATTTACTGTTCTCCCTTTAGTTAATGGGGAAACGGCAGCACAGGAGGAGAGCTTTCTGCCTGGATCATGGAGGAGAAGTCAGCAGCAGGCTTTGGTCTGGACTCCAGACCTCTGCAAAATGGTAACTATGTGAATGAATGCACAGTGTTAAGCAGACAAGACTGCAGTAAAACGGTCAATGAGCACATTAAAATCCAGGATACGCAAAGCAGCTCACTGGGCTGCTTCACTGTAAGGTTCAAATATTTTTTGATTGTGCCTACACTGGACAGCAGTACAGACCAGGGTGAAAACCTACAGACAGTAGAGAGGACTATGTAGTTCAGAGAACCTGATGTTAATCCCATATACATTTTTTTAATCCGGACTATCCCTAGTCTGGCCCCATGGGTTGAATGCCTGTTTGTGGCTGGGACGCACTTCCAATGCAGATGTACTCTTAATGCCCATTGCTGTTGCCCAAAGGAAGAAGCTGTTTCTAGACTGGAGAAGTCGCTTGGTTCATAATTCTACCACCGTTGCTTTGTCTTGAAAGTTTGGCACCGTGCCCTCCTACTGATTAGTGAGCCCAAAAGTCTTTCAGCACTACATTCCTCAGACATTTAAAATATTTTCTTTTCAATCTTGTAGAGTATTAATTTTATATGGCATATGTCCCTGCATTGATTTTAACTTTGATCTTGAGGAACCATTCAGTGCAGAGATTGAGATTTAAATCTAACGCCCTTATTAGTTCACTCTTGTTCATCTTCCAAACAGAATATGTTGTAGGCTTTCATACCAAATGTTGGGATGCCAGTGGTGTTGATACAGACTGATGTAAACTATGATCTGCAGATAAGAGCAAACGCAATGACCTTGATTTGAACATAGGCACCTTAGGTGACAGACCAATGCTAAAGGGCAGCCAGATCTCACGTTGTCATTTCAAAGTGTGTATTCAGTGTAACTTTTTAGAAAACAAGATGAAATATAATTCTTTAGCTTCAAAGGAGTCTTTTTGAAAGTTGTGATATTTCAACAAAAGATGACAATGTGCCACCACAGAATAACTTGTGAATGCAAATACCGCTCACCTCATTGTTCCTGGTTTTCTTCAGAAGCTGTACATCTTACTTTTCTAAAAAATGTAGGCTGGAGAACTAATAGAATTTAAAAGAACTTCCTTTCAATGTGAAGAGTTGTAAGAGTGTTAGTTCTCCAAGTCTTTAAGGAAATCCAATTATAAATCTCTTTATATTCATGCACCTTACCAAAAGAGGAACTTTTTTCTCTGTTGGTGTCATTTTCTCAGCAGGGACTCCACCGCAACATTGGTGCTGAGTTTCAGTGCCTTTCTCATTAGGAGACAACTGCCATCAATTCTCAAGAGATTGGGGTGGGAACCAGCTATCCTGCCCTCGCCAGCAGCGCGTTATAAAAGGGGCTTAATATTCACAAGCGAGGCAATAAATCTTCTCCAAGGTCACTGGCTTCAAATTTTCAAATGTGTATTCTGCTGAGAAAAGAGAAGTCTAAAGGTAATTGTTCCCATATTGTAGTGTGAACCTGCAAGCAAAATGCTTTCACTTCCTCTCCGTTTACAGCAGTACATAATCCGTGCTAATTAGTATTATTATGCTACCCTAAACAGTTTCAAACAAATGTCTGTTTGCCGGACTTTTAATCAAATAATATAATCACACCAATAATTTCTCACGTAATGCTTACAGTTTTACAAGCAACAGTGAATTTGGGGGAATCTAAAGTTACAAAAGATCAAGACATTAACAGAAGGAGCATTAATTCCATTAACTGTATGTCAATCTTATGAAAGACTCTTTTAAGACTGACAAGTAATCACAACACTTTCAAATTAATAACCTATCTATTATCTCCTTTGCCGATCACATTTGCTGCAATATTTCTGGTAACAACCCTTTCCTGATAGGCCCTGGTGGTGCAAAGTTAAATTCCAGTTCTTTATTCACAAGGGTTTAGTCATTTACATTTCCAGAAGAGATAACAGAGATACATCGAGCCCTAGATAGCCTTTGTGCCATTGAATCAGCAACCCAGGGGAAAAGGCTTCTCCTGACCCTATGGGAGACAAAGCCGGGGCTGGTAGGGTGCCTGTACCACTGATTTGGCACAAGAAGGGTGTGCCAGCATCAGCCTCTCTGTTCAGACCCAGAGCGTGGTTTCAGCGTGAGCCTCCCCTCTGCGCTCACTCGCAGAGCTCTGGCTCCCACCACAGCATGTGGCCAGGGGGACTTTGCTCCATGTGAGGTGCACTTGGTGAACACGCTTCAAGTTCTCCAAGTTCTTCAAGTTCTCTCCAGCCATTCGCCCCATGGCACCAGACCCCAAAAAACCCTGCAAATGTGCACAGGGAGAATGGAAGGGTTCAGCACCAGCTGCATCACTTCATATACCTGCTCCCACCGAGCCATACTGCCTGCTGATTCAGACACAGCCAAGGAGGGTGACCTGGATTGAAGTCTGTGACAGCTGCCATCAGCCATCAGCTCCACAGGCACTGCATTCCCCTTAAACCCGAGAAACATGCAAAATGTTTCCTCTATGGCTGTTTCATAAAAAGTGTCTGGACAACCCAGAGCTTTTCCACTGGACAATGGTCTTCACAGAACCACCGAGTCAATATTCAGCTTCAATGCATTTAAAAAGGAAATACCCATCATGCTGCCACTGCTCATTTTAGCCATAGATAGTAGGCTATTATTGTTACAGATTTTCTTTTAAATAATTAAAGACCTTTTCTGAGAGTTCTCTAAAATCTACAGTCAATAACACTAAAGTTTAAGGCTTTTGTGTCAAATACCTCAAAGGCACTGTGTGTGGCTGAGGCAGAAGGGAGAACATCATGCTTTAACAATGGGAAGAAAGTGGAAGACTCTGAAGCGCTCTTCTGGATCAGCTGGAGGCATAGATGGCTGTCATCTTCTCCCACCGCCAGCGCCTCGAAGCAGCCGGCAGCTGCGGTGCTGGACGGGAGCGTACAGAAACCCCTGCAGGCAGCGGCTGTGCCGCCTCCAGAGCAGGGCTCCCCAGCTCCCACTAGAAAATGAACGCTTTATAACCATGTTTTGCACATTACATTTCCAAAGCACCAGACAAACAATAGCTAATTATAATCCGTACGAAAGGATTATTTGTTTGGCAGCTTGTGGTAAAGCCTTCTAGGTAATTGCATGGGGGTTTCAGAAATCTAATACTTTATTGCTAAATCGCCTTATAAAAATCACTGCGCTTGGACAGTGGAGGTTCGTAGGAAGGACCAAGCCCCATGTATCGCTTTCCTGCAGATACAGTTTTAATACAATTGCCAAAATACTCAGTGGGGTATCAGTGACCACTCTATTGGCAATAACCATCTTGGCCTCTGCAGCTCATGGAAGATCAGAGCCCTCTTCAGGGAACCTCTGCATGCATGCACAGCTCCCAACCCTCCGCTGCAGACACCCAGTAAATGCACAGGGCTGGAGTCTCGCTGCTGGGAGCTGACCAAGGCCACTGATGGCAGCTTTGAATCAGGCCCAGAACTTACAGGCTGGCATAGAAAAGCAGTATTGTTATAGACACATTGAATGCTGCAGAGTTCAGGAAAAGAAACACAGAAGCACCCACTTATTACCTGTTGTTATATTTCAAAGCTCATATATACAGTAATTAGGATGGGAAGACAGAGTACAGAGAAAACATCTTTGAATAGGAGCAACAGGATGCTCTCAAGGAAATAACAAAGTTAAGTGCTTAGCAAGGATACTGCCATCCCCAGAAACATTCAGGGCCAGGTTGGACGGGGCTCTGAACAACCTGGTCTAGTTGAAGATGTCCCTGCTCACTGCAGGGGGGCTGGGCTAGGTGACCTCTAAAGGTCCCTTCCAACCCAAAGCATTTTATGATTCACTGATTCTGTAATACTTCTGATAATCCTTCTCAAAAGTATGAGAGGCCTAACCTGTGATGGCAATGAGTGCCATCTTCAGGGGCAATCCTTTTGGCCCCTGCAATACATAACAAGCTTTTGCAGCTGCAGCCCTATAGCCCTCCCAGGAAACCCCATAAAGTTGACACAACCATACTGGGAGCTGAGGTGGGACCTTGAGCCACAGGAGAAAGTGTGGAGCAGACCCTGTTAGGAGACATTTGTCAGCCAGCCCACGAATCAGCCACAGTTTTTGCAGCCTGTGGCCACCCCAGACCAAGACACCTCTGGTGTCCCCCCTGCCACCAGCAAACCCAACCACAATGAAACACCCATCCCTGCACGGTGCTGACTTAGCAGGTACAGAAAAACAAGCAAACAGCGCTAGAGAAAGTAATGTAAATGTCTACTTTACTTTTGGAAACAGCTGAAGTGTACCCAAAGGGTTTAATGGACACTTTCACTTATGAATGTGAGATGCTGTATTGAAGCAGTTATGTGGACAGATACATTTTGCAGTCAATATTCAGCTCTAGAAGACATTGTACTGCCAATACTGAAAGGTTTTCTGTGCCGTCTACCTTTACTCAAAGGAATAAGACATATCCTTGCTTTCAAAGTATTTCATCATATGGTTCTAACTTCTTAGAGCTTGGCCCCATCCTCCTGACACCCATACTTACAAATATCTGAAGGGTGGGTGTCAGGAGGATGGGGCCAAGCTCTTTTCAGTAGTACCCAGTCACAGGACAAGGGGCAATGGGCACAAACTGAAGCACAGGAAGTTCCGTCTGAACATGAGGAAGAACTTCATCCCTCCGAGGGTGACGGAGCACTGGAACAGGCTACCCAGGGTGGTTATGGAGTCTCCTTCTCTGGAGATATTCAAGACCCGCCTGGACAAGGTCCTCTGCAGCCTACTGTAGGTGACCCTGCTTCGGCAGGAGGGTTGGCCTAGATGACCCACAGAGGTCCCTTCCAGCCCCTACCATTCTGTGATTCTGTTTGGATGTCTGTTGACCTTACACTGCAGGAATATAAGAGAGACTGGAGTGTGAGCAGTCCTAGCAAGGCACCATGAGTGGCAAGGTGCATGCTGCCCTCGGGAAGGAGGGGAGGTTGCTCTGGGACAAAGAGCGGGGACTCCACCTACCAGGCTGGCAGGTATCAGCTGAGTATGGAAGCCTGTGCCTTCATCAACTGCACAAATTTTAGCCTTTGAATGTCATGGTAGCCAAGGCAGATGATACATTTCATACACAGAGCATGGGAGCTGCTCTTCTGCTGCAAACCAGAAGACCCTTGGGATCTCTGTACTGTCGCTTAGAAGTGACCAGGATGGATGCCTAACAAGAAGATTAATAAAAGAACCAGCACGATGCTCTGCCGCAATGATTTCCCATTCCTCCCACTGAGTTTTCCACATGTCCTGCACTTGTCTCCACTCAGGAGAGAGTCACAGCATCACACTTTCTGACAATGTCAGATATTCCAGCCTTTGAAATGTGTAGCAGAGGGACTACACAGAAAGCTGTTTCAGGAGAACAGTAGATAAGCATAGTTGCTATCACACAGCAATGTAACCTTTTTCTCTGCCTTAGTCATTCTAGTGGCCAACATGGTCTCTGATGAGTGATCATCACTGTACTACACTGAATTCAGAAATGTTTAAAAAAGCATTTGCCTAGTAAAAATCTGGTTTATCCATCTGTCCATCCATCCATCCATCCATCCATCCATCCATCCATCCATCCATCCATCCATCCATCCTTCCTGCACATATCCTAGAAGATCTGGAGTAATCACCAAATGTTAGAGAGATTGATTTTGATTCTTTTAACTACTACATGTGGCTTTTGCTTACCATGAAGATATCTTGTGAGGGAAAGGTCCCAGGGATTTGTACCCTCCCTCAGCTTGGAATGACTTCAGTGTCTTACTTCCCATCACCTTACAATGACATAATGAGTGAAAAATCTTAACAGTTGAATAATTAGCATTGCAGATGCAGAGTACCCATGTTTCTGCTTTATTTAATGTTTGGTATGGTTTCAAAAGATGTGCTTTTCCCTATGAACATTGTGGCCAAATTTGGCTCACAGGTGTAAGCCAAGAGTATTCCCACTACCTGGGAGCAGAGCCCTGTCTGCAGTGTTTTCAGCAAGTAGCGGTTTTGCTGTGCTATTTTATCTGATGGGTTTTGTGGAGTAATCTTAACAGGTCAGTGCTAGGGTTAACAAGTTGCAGGAAAACACATCAACACCTAGGCATGGGCTTGCCGCCTTCTTGGGAACAGGTCTAACTATTAACTAAATGGCAAAGGAAACACTAAACCCAAAAGGTCTTGGTCCTTCTATCTGAAAACAATTCAGGTCCTGCATCTCCTTCCAAGTGTATCTCACACATGCAGTAACACTAATAATGAGAAAATTGTGACTGCTACCAATTACCACTCAATTTTCATTTAACAGGAAAAAAATCTGAGCCAGTAGCATGTTGGATATGCTTTGTGAGCACCCACAAGATGCAAGGAGGACTCCAAGCACGTTTTAGCATAACCCATTGACTGACTGCCCTTGCTCATTCACCATTTCCCAGCACAGGACAGTCAATCAGCTCTTAAATGCTGGAAACACTCAGAACAGCCTGTGCATTTGTGTCCTTCACTTTGAAAGCCAGGAGCAAAGGCACGAGTGTGCAGACAGCCCTTCAAGCACTGTGCCAGCCTGGGGACAGTGCCCGTGCCAGCTCTGACTCTGCTCCTGCGGTTCAGCAACTCCTCCAACCCATGAGCTGAAATGTCCCCAGTTCCCGCTGTCCCCGACCAGAGCCACCAGTTATCCCATCCTCTGCACCACAAAACAGCTGGAAGCACTGCTCGTTTCCAGGGAGAGCAGAGACCAGAGGTGGGGAGCCTCATCTGAAAGCAGCAGAAGCTCTGGATAGCGGGAGCGCTGTGCAATGCTGGCAGGTTATGCCTGTGAAAACATCCGTGTCTTGGGGAGAAGAAGGAGGGGATCCAGCTCCACTCTAGTTCCTGGGCTGCAGTGAGGGTAGCACGAGAGGGGAGGCTGAAGTCAGCAGGAGTTCAACCTCTTTATTACCTCCACGGGGAAAGTGGATTTTGCCCCGTGCAAGGCAGGAGACTCCCTACCCACACGGGATGGCAGGGGAACGGAGTAGCAGCCGCTGCCCCGGCTGCCCCACGGCATCTCACCCCATGTCAGCCACCCTTCCCCTCTGTGTCACCACTGAGATGTTGTCCCGAAATGAGCTCAGTGTCAGCAGCCTCTGCCCTACGCTGCACTAATGAAGGCAGAAACTGAACTAAGGTTGGAAACCCTTGAAACTAACACCAAGCTGCAACTGTACAGAGACCAGTTCCAGTTATAAGTTGAATTCTATTCCCCCGCCAGCTGTGCTAGTGCGAGCCGGGCAGCCCAGCTCCCCAGGGGTTAGTTTCAGCACTTTCTGGCAAAATCTTCACCGGCCAGGCCCAAGGTCTCCTGTACATATGCTTTACACTCCCTTACAAACCAGCAGGGCTGTTTTTTTATGGTCCTATGCCATTTTCCATATGTTTCAAGACAATTTCCATTTGGCAGCCAAGGTAACCTTAATTTTGTTTATTGGCATTCATTGCATGTGTTCGTCGGCTGTGAGGATGTCAGGTTAATGCAAGCACTGCGGTGGCTTACAGTTTTCCCTGATACATCAACTTGTAAAATCACCTGAGGAAACACAGTTTAGTAATTTCAAGTTTTGATTCTGCTTCAACTGCCATTTGTGAGCAGTCTTTTTTCTTTAATTTTCATCAAGAAGAAGGTGAACTGCCCAACATCCAAGCACGTTCAATACCTGTCAGTAAGATTTTATTTACCTTGAATTATTTAGGAAGACCTAGGATTCTCTGCAACTGATCATTAAAACAGCAATACTTAGTACATTTTCCATGAAATGACGGAAAGTATTCGCTCAGCTTTTCTCTAAGAGTGTCCCTTTAAAGTATACAAGCCACTGGGATATCCACTATTAGGAAGCACAACAGTCAGACCGGAGCGTTGGCTACAAGAGGCCCCATGGGTAGTTCTGGTTGTCAGCAAACCATCCTTAAGGGCTCAGTCCCATGCATGAAGCACCTCACTGCAGTGGTGTGACTGCTGGAGCTGAACCCCTTTCCCTTCCAACATCTGCAAAATAGGCATTTCAGCTCCATAACCTGGTGTCTGAATCCAAAGGCAGGAGCACACGGGGAAGTCAGAGTGAGGCGTGACCTATGCTGCTAGGAGTATCACTTCCCTGCCGCTTGCTCAGAGCCCACTACGAGTGCCTTTTTTGCCCAGTTTAGTTTTTGTCTGCTGAATGTAAACACCAAAAAGTCCTTATTGCAGGAAGACTATTTCTGCTAGAACAGTGCAACTGTAGATAAGGCCATCAAGAAAATCAAAATATAAACGCCCCATAACCAAAAAATAAATCTATTTTCATTGCCAAAATTAAGGCAAATGTTATGAGTTACTGGCTTTTGGCAGTTAATATCATGCAACTGTAAGGGTCATCTTTCTACTTCTCCTATCACAAAACTGTTGTCCTAAAATGGCATCTCATGCTTTTGACTTTCTAATTTTCTTCCTCGCATGTGCTCCTCCCTAGCATTTGTTCGTGTCTTTCGTCACTTGTCTTTGCCTATTAGCTTTGCGTTAGTACTATCGGCAGTGGTTCTGCACAGTGGGTGATAAAGCTCTCGGTGCAATGCACGGTGCTTTCATCCATCTGTAACATCGATGGTACACAAAGTACTTTGGAAAAGGCTGGAGAAAGATGCTACTTATGGAAAAATACATTGCACCTCTGCAAACTCCTTTGTGTCTGTCGAAGTGTTATGGAAAAGCTGCGGCTGAGTCAACAAATAGGGAAAAAGAAGAATCGATGTAAAGCATATAAGAAGAAATTGCCTCAATGCTGTTTCTTTCTTGTTACCATGCAAGGAAAGAGTATGAGGAACAACTATCACCGAAGAAACAAAAAACAGTAAAAACACGTGTGACAAAATGTCCCGCTCCCAATGGTCAAGATTAACTTTTCCCTATAATCAGGACAGAACTGCCAGTGTGTTGTCAATCTGATATCAACAAAAATAGAGGATTTCCCCCCAAAAATCCCATAAAAGCCCTCATATGGAAACAAGAAATCAAAAGAGCTTTCTGCAACGCTTTCTGCAAAGAGCAATTGCATTAATTCTTAAATCACAGCTCTTCGTTGAGACTCTTCCCTCAGACAGAAAGGAAGCTGCGACCAAAAAGCTCCACAAAAGACAAACCTCTAGTGAATGGCTGAGCTTTTAATAACTGAGGAGAACAAGGAACAGAGACTCTGAATTAAATCATGAGCAAAATTTTGAAGTCTATAGCATGAAACCAAGAATGGATTTAAAAGACAGCAGTCACGAGGCCTGCACAGGAAAACACAAAAGATTTTAAAATATGAAGTTGGATCAAGTTTAAATTTACCAGACAGGCTCAGTATCTGCTATAAAGTGGTGATAAAGGGGGAAAGATTATGCATGCTGTTCTTTCTAGGGCAAAGCTATGAATTCTTAAGGAAAGAAAGTGAGGTACAAAAAATAATTTGAAAAAAAAAAAGAAATTTTTTTGACCTTCAGAAAGTAATCACAGGTTAAGCAATTGCACTGCATTTCTACTGCTGTGGCCAGGTTGGGGCTTTTCCCGCAGCCCTGAACCTAAAAGTTCCTCTCACACTTCCAGCCCTGGATCCTAGTTTTGATGTTGTTAGACCAAGGAGTTTTAGCTTAAACTGGAAAAGCAAATGTCTCTGTTTCCATTTCTTCAGAGCGATTTCACTTCTTTTGTGGGGATTCAGTGATCGCAGGAGCTGGTCACCTGCACCCTTGCATGAGCCTCCCCATCAGATGGCCCAGGGGTGAACACGGAGCACCTGGATCTCTGCAGCCTTTGGGGCTCTCCAGCACCTGGGCAATGCTCAAATCCTCCCGGCAAGGGAGGGCTGGGCATGCTCGGGAGCTGGATTCGCACAGCTCGAGTCAACAGGGGTTTTTTATTCTTCACAGCAAGTGCAGCCAGGAAAATATGGCACAAAAATTTGGATTAAATCTCAGATTACAAAGTGAATTTGCAGGTGACAGGTCTCCCACTCCATTCACTGAGCTGTGCTGAGCTAAGTTCTTGCAGAAAATAAATTCCAGTGTTACCCGCCAAAACACAGTAATTTTAGGCAGAAACACTTGGTTTCTAGCATTTGCTTTCAGCAAGTGTTTGCAGCGATAGCCTTATTGCGTGAAAAGTCCTGTCAGCAGACGGAAGCAGTGCCACGTGAACATTGTGCCCAACTGCAAGAAAATGAGCACTGATCAAGCCGTAGAATAAATTAGAAGAAAAAGAGTGCAAGTGAAAATTTGACAAAACTCGTCATGTAGTCTAGCTCAACGAGTCTGGAAGAAGTCACAGCAACAGGCTACAGAGCCCTCTGGTCCCCCTGACATGTCAGGGGTGTGAACATTTTCGTAAATGTGCTCCGTGTCATATTGTACGAACGTGAAGAGCGGTCCCTTACCAGCCGTCCCTGTGCTTCGTGGCATTATTACAGTCCTGATCAGTTTGTGGGCATCCCGTGAAGAGGAACAGAAAAGAGCGTTATGAATTATTCAGGGTTTCATTTTATAAGGGCTTTTTCCCATTTCCCCCCTCAAAATTAAAATATGATTTAAGTCTCCCTCACATCTTGCGTTAGTGCCACGACTGACAGGTCTGGGTTCTTGGGCATTTTATTGAATTACACTTTCTTACCACAACATTTTTAAGGCTCAGAGAGAAAAAGCAAGTGGTGCTCGTCTACTAATGTTTTAAGTTACTAGGCATTACAAGGCAGAAATTGAAAGGGGTGTAGGTGATTTTTAGCATGAAAAAAACCCACAAAATCATGCTTCATATGAAATAGTATGAGTTGAATGGTGCAGGCGGAGTCAGATTTAATGCCACAAGGAAGGGCAGCGCCTGCCTGCCAATGGTCTCCCTCCCGGACCAAGCAGAAGAGGCCCCAGGTAACAGGTACTCAGAGAAGGAGAGGCGCCGAGCCTGTCCTCAGTGCCCCCACCATGTCTCTCCGCAGGTCCAACCTTTTGTGCAGGAGAAACTCCTGCGAGAAATGCACTTCAGGCCAAATCCCGCTCCCAGACTTCCATGGTGATAACACAATTATGCTTCAGACCCGCTGGAAAATATTTTCTGTTGGTTTTTCTGCAGCATCTTCCAGCATCTTATGCTGCTGTAGAGGCACAGTTTTGAGAGACTATGTATGTAGTGGTTTGCTTGATCCTTTTCTCCTATCGGCTTTTATATTTGACAAACATCCCTCCTTTATGTGTCTGCATTTACCTTTCCTTCTTGTATTCACACTCACTGCGTCAAAGCAATAGGATCTCTATATCCAGGCTCGGCGTCCTCACCAGAATCCTGCACAGACGCTTGCTTCCCCAGGGACCCCAGCCAGAAAAGCAGCCAGAGGAGATGCCCGGATATCAGGCAGTGAACTGCAGACTGGGGAGCATCCCTCAAAGATGTTGTGCTGCCTTATGTAAAGGCATGGGGAATGATGAGTGGGTGGTAAGAAAATGGCCAGGCACCCTTGAAGAAAAAGGCTGGAACCTGCCTTTTTCTTCTTTTTGTTTTGTGTTTTATGTTTTTTTTAAAGAGGGAGAACTATAACCCACCAAGCTTTGTCTTGGTGGAACCGGAGATGGGAGAGCGGGGATGGAGGGGAGAAGTGAGGGTTGGAAACGGCAGCCATCCTCCACAAGCAGAGAGTGTGTGCCTTTGACACTGCCTGCAATTAGACAGGGAACATCTCCATTTTAAATGCATTGCTCTGGCTCAGTTGTTTTATCTTGTGAGGCTTCTCAGGTATTTATTTTCATTTGAGAGCAGCTTGCTGTCTTGTAATAAAGGCAAAAGGAAAATACAACAAATGTTCAATGCCACTCGCACTTGAGAGGTGGAATTATCCCTCTCCAGGGATGATGCGACACATCGCTGCCCTCCCGCTCACTTGCCCCGCCACCGGATCCCCGCTCCCACTCGGCAGGGCCCGGGCGCACCGACGAGAAGTGAATGGCACAGGCGCAGGGTTAAAAATAAGCTGTCAGATCTTCCATTGTTTGCCAGCTTCTCCTGAATCTCAAGGACCTTCCTGGTGGCTGAGGCACGGGCGGAACAGAAATCCTTGCTTTAGGGGCAGCCTCGAGAGGTGAGGCACGAGCGGCACATTGCGAGCCAGCCCAGGGACACCTCTCCTACCTCCTCCACCGCCTCCCTCGCCGCGCCAGCAAGGAACTAACCGCTGTTTCCCTGACCCTCGCCTCGTCTGCCCGAGGGAGGGAGCAGCGCTTGCCTTGCCCTTTCCCACCTACCCCGCGGGGAAGACGGCCGGGAGCGCTGACGTGATTTACGTCACCCCCAGAAAGGTCTCTGAAAAACCTCGCCGGTGGCAGAGCATCGCATTGTGTCTGAGAGTGAAGAGCAGGAAAACTCTCCGCTTCAGCTCGCAGAGGGCTGTCGGCAGCACCATCTTGTGCTGCTGCACACCAGCATCCTTTCCCGACTGACAGCAGTGTGCTCAGCGCCAGACGAGACACAAAATGAAGACACAAAATGCCCAAGGAGGGCCACACTGAAAACAGGGAGAGCACCCCTTGGAAGACAGCTGCTGCCCTCCTCGTGTTCTGTCCAAGTGATGCCAACAAATAAATCTGCACGCTGTCGCTTTAGCTGCTGTTAGCCTGCTGCACAGCACCTACCAAAGAGATTAGGGAGGTGATGGAGGGACGTATTGCGTTCACCCCACCTGGTCTGCGCCTTTGAGGGCAAGCTGGGTGAAATTGCTGTGCCCGGGGTGGATGCAAGACCTGCACACAGCTGTTCACCTGGGGGCCTGGTTAGAAACGGGAACGGACACCCCGGTGTTGGGCTACCCCCAGCCCAGGGGTAGGTTTCAGCTGAAATGCTGTCATAAGAAGAGCCACGAACACTGGGTCTCTGGCCTCACGGTGGCTTTGTGGGCACATTTGTGTTACAGAGCCGTGCTCTCCTCACGCTGCTGCATGCCTGCGTGAAGGGGCTCCTGACCCAGCAGGATCCGCTCCCGTCCCTCCACTCCCAACGGCCTGAGCAGATTCGGGTGGAGGGTCCACCAGTGAGCCGAGCCCTGCTACCCCACCACACAGAGGGGCGACCAGTGCTGGCACCTCGGCGTGTCCCGCGCTGCTGACGGAGACACCTCGGCTCCCTCTGAGGAAGGTTTCCCGCAGCAGCAATCCCTCCTCCCCAAGACAAGCTGCGCCTGTGCGTCTGTGGATGCAGCAAAAAAAAAGCCCGCCCAGCCAGGCAGGGCTGTGGCTCTACTGCACTGCTCAGCAGCAATGACAGTGACAAAATCTGGTACTAAATTGTTTGCATCAAACACCAAATCCACAGCAGTACCAATCAAAGCCAGGCAGAAATTGTAATTGCAGCATCTCTACCTCTTGACTTTATCGTTGAGACCTGAATCCTGGAAAAAGTGTTGACGCCAGGACCTGAGTGGGTTTGTCTTCCGTACGAGCCTTGGTTCACAAAACGATGTTTACATGCCCGTTGCTTCTTAGTAACTTGTGATGCCGTTGGCCAGAGAGAGAGAGATTTCGCAAAGACACAGTACTCCTGCAAGCTCTGCGAAAATTAGTGGCTGGGTGAAGAAGAGGGATACAAACTGCTGCCATGCACAGTGTGAGCTCGGCAGTCAGATGCTGCGTGGCCTCAGCTGCCCAGTGGGTGCACACACACCCACTGCTGGCCAGGGGCACCACGGCCAGCCCCAGACCCCAGAAGCCGGCGGCTGACCTAGCATGGAGGGTCCCAGGGCAGAGCCAGGGGCTGTGGGACGTGAGGAGGAGCAGTGGTAACACGACTAGGTGACACCTCAAGAGAGATGCGAGGGAGTTGCAGCTGCAGCAGAGGTGGCAGAGGGACCCGAGACGTCCATAGCAAACCCATCTTTGCTAGTGATGAGTGCTTTTCCAGGGCTTACAGTCATGGAGAGAAGCTGGAAACATGATCTCAGAGCACCTCAAAATTTCAAAATATTTGAAAGTAAATAAGTCCCTTAAATGTGCCCTTTTTAAAATGTCACTATTCTTCAATGAGTTTTGCTATTTTGGGCACACAAATTGCAATTTCTGAGTACTTTACACCAAGCCAGGCTTTTACAGGAATGTCAGTATGTGTGACATCTTTTGGGTACCTCCCTCGAACGGCAGCTAAACATTGCACCCTGGAAGTGCCTCATCCTCTCCATCAGCCCAGCCTGGGGTGGCTGGCTTGCACACAGACAACTGAGGATATCTAAAGCTGGGTGATATCCCTCCTCTCAGCGCTTCCCAAAGCCCCTCAGGTATTAGTGCCTGTTTGGACACAGCCCAATTTCCAACCTACTGGCCACACTGCAGCAGTGGCTCCTTGGTTTATCCGAGTCCTGCGCTGGAAAGGGTTCTTAAGGGATGGTGACCCTGCAAGTTCAGGGGAGGAGATGGCAACTGGAAGAACTGTCATTTCTGGACTCAAATATATGTTCTGGCCCCGCTGGAGGTGTAGGATCCCTGTAAGCGAAATCTGTGGGAGACCACAGCCATTCATAGCTTCATTGCTGGATGCCAAGTCAGCCTCCATCTCTTTCTGAAAGCTTCAGTAAAACAAGAATGCAAAGCTAGAGCCATCGCCTCCTCCTATTGACTTATTGACATTGCTTGTTTGCTTTCCCTTCCTGCAAACTCTTAAGTCTGAGGCAAGTGGCAGCAAAAACCTGAAAAGCTCTTACGATATTTTCCCCTTTGCTTCTACCTGAGAACTGTTTAGAATAAAAGTAGTCACAGTCAAGGGAAAATACAAACACACATATATACATACATACATAGATGGCAAAATAGTAATACAGCAGGCGTACTAGCCTAAGGAAAAGAATATCCTGCTCTGGCTTTCTTTCCTGAGCATATCCCTAAACCCTCGCTGTTTACAAAGGACATTTTACAGCTATCCTTTGTCTGGTGTATTACTTTAGTCTTCCAGCACTCCAGTGAGCACACACCAAAGGGGGACATGCCAGCATGGGACTCTGTCTTACTCCAAGACCTCTGCCTTACTCTTTTTGTAGCTCATAAGGCAAGAAAGCTTTACCTCTGATCAAACTGGAACACATTTTATACACCGCATATGTCGATCTACTATTCCCACCAGGCATAATTTTCATAGCACTGCCATAAGCTATTGAGGGTCTTTTTACCTGCCTATAATCATTCCTGACACCTTTTTCAACAACATAAAGACTAAGAAGATGGCTAAGAGTGGGTGGTATTCCTGTTTTTAAGCTGAACAGGGGAAGAAGAGAGTTTATTTATTCCAGATTTCTAGTCTCAGGTGGCACCGGTTCTCGTATTGTGTTGTTTTTTTCTGACAAGTTATTTTGAATAAACAGAGCTGCTGTTACTGCTGTTTAGGGTGGCACTTGCTACATCCTCAACTTACAGCCTCCTTAGGCTCCTTTGATGTCCCTCGTGGTTGTTTCTCAGTTCCCTCTTCCCTTTGAGATACCTCTGGGTCCTTGTTTCATTATGTTGAGTCACGCATAAGACAGACCGATGAGCTTGTGGTGCAATGATGAGTCTGGTACTGAGCCTGCACTGTCTGTAGTAGTTTATTATTGCTGCCAGTGAAAAAGAAATCTAAACCTGGCAGCTCAGCCTGCTGCGAATCAATATTTTACAGGTAGTGTACTTTGAAGAGATGACACAAAGACAGACTTGAAGGAGGAGAGGTGGGGGGGAGGGGAGGAAAGCGAGGAAGAGAAGAATTTACCTTGACATCCCTTGACATACTTTTCCACCAAAAGTGAGTGAAAGCAAGCAGCAGGCGCTGGTGCTGAGGCTCTCTCACATAACAGGACTCTGCAGCCTTTACAGGAGCTGTTATTCCCTGCTTGCCTTCCCTGCTATAGCTCTGCTGCAACTGGGATAAAACTCAGCAGAGACACAACTTAGCACAGGCAGAAACTGCACTTTGGGATGAATATGGAGCCAGTGAGCAGAGCGGTATCCCCTCAGCGGGATCCCCAGAGCCACGGCCTCTGCACAGCAAAGGGCCCGGGAGGGAGGGGACCACCTCAGATGCGCCAGCCCGTGCCTTTTCTTCCTGGTTTCTTAAGGCTCTTGGCAAAGTTTGATTTGTTTTTAATTTTTCTCCTTTGTAGGCTGATCTGATTAAGAAATTTTTAGTTCTTTGTGACTGTACAATGAAAGAGCTTTCTAAGGTACCGTATGGTAATAAAGCCTTTCATTACTTTGTGCTGGCCACCCATTTACTTCCCGGTGAAAATCAAGATATCGGTTACAATCTGCTAAGGCCTGAGTGGCCTAGTCCAGATTATCTGAGAAATGATCTCTCCCTACCCACCTCATTTTTTACTTCTGCTTTTAAATAGGTCACTTTGCCTGTTTAACTCAAAGGTGAAGCTGGCAGGAGCCAGACTCAGGCAGCCCCTCAAACTCCACACTTCCCTGCCCCTGGAAAGAAGCTTGAATCCTTTTTTACGGTACAACATAATGGCTTCTCCTGTTTGCTCTATGTTGTTATAACACACACAAGGCTTAAATATCCTGGTGATAGGCACCTGCCATCTAGAATTCAGCAGTGGGCAGGGGTCCGACCGGCCACAGGCTTCAGCCTGCAGAGTTTGCTCAGCCACTATGGGAGGACTGCAGAATCGTGGGGGGACCCTGGAGTAGGGGCTTGATCGAAAACTTGTGAGGTGCAGTATCACGGTGAATGATGCGTCTCAAATGCATACAGAGATGTCAGTCTTGCATTGAAATGAACATAGTGGCTAAAATTACAGAAGAATTTGTATCTTATAGGATTTGGATCAACCTCTGAATGGAAAGGAAGAGTCTTCACCTCACTATTCATTAGCACAGGGCCAATAAATTACAAAATTTTGACTAACGCACCAACACTTACTATGTTTTATGTTGAAATCTGAATAAAGTAAAGCTTTCTAGAAGAAACTAGAATCATATTTCTCCACCTGTGCAGAATGATGCTCCAAATGAGAAACATAGCTGTGAGATTTAGTGCAGCAAGAAATCCCCAGGGACAGAGAAATAACTTTGTAAAGATTAAGAAGTTTTCCCACAGTTTTACCAAAAAAAAGGCTAAATATTAAGTGCACACCTTCCCACAGTAGTTTAGAAACTCTGCATTCTTACTTTGAGTAAGAACATACATCAAAACTAAAATTATAATGGTCAGTTAAATACCAGTTAATCTGATTTTCAGAGTTGGTTGTTATCCTTAGGGAGAGAAGTCAGTAGGACTAAGTCAGACCAAGTGGACGTCCACAGCAAAAGGAGGAGGCTGGGGTCATGGAGGTACGATGACATCTTTCTGGACGTGAAGACTGACTTGTAGTTTGCAAGAGATTCCAATAGCGTGTCCAGTTCTGAGCTCCCCAGTTCAAGAAAGATGAAGAGCTACTGGAGAGAGCCCAGCGGAGGGCTACAAGGATAATGAGGGGACTGGAACATCTCCCCTACGAGGAGAGGCTGAGGGAGCTGGGCTTGTTCAGCCTGAAGAAGAGAAGGCTGCGAGGGGATCTAATAAATGCTTATAAATATCTGAAGGGTGGG
>Ga0065711_1033089_pt1 | contig 26136 bp, 16 predicted proteins | sample Hoacrofraction12_FD_59098 | JGI IMG/M metagenome (GOLD analysis project Ga0065711, IMG submission 59098) | Hoatzin crop microbial communities from Cojedes, Venezuela - Epithelial fraction 12 v2 (version 2) | ecosystem: Host-associated > Birds > Digestive system > Esophagus > Crop | place... | reverse complement strand
CCGCCTGGACAAGGTCCTGTGCAGCCTGCTGTAGGTGACCCTGCTTCGGCAGGAGGGTTGGACTAGATGACCCACAGAGGTCCCTTCCAACCCCTACCATTCTGTGATTCTGTGATTCTGTGACACCTAGCCAGGACCACTGACCCTGCCTGTCCTGCCTAAGCCATCTTCTTCTGCCCATGCTGCTTGATCTTTGCGTTCCCATGAGGGACATGGATACAGGATGAAGTTGATGACCAAGTTGATTGTGATGAAGTTGAATCAGCAAAGGGAACCTTTTTTCCCTTCTTTTCTCTTTGCCCAAACTGGGGAGAGAAGTGAAAATTTCCTTTTCTAGGAGAGGAGTGGGGCCTGTGACCTGGACTGCAGGCCTTTATGGGAATTGCTTTGCCGGAGTGTAGATCATCCTGTTCCCACCCCAAAAATCACTGCATCTCTCTGGAATGATTTCTTGCTGCCCCACCACAAAGCTGGTGCTCAGAGGTCATCTGCAGACACGTATTGCCACTTTCTAGCAGGAACATGTGCACTGAATAACAGGAACAGTAAGTAACTCAAGAGAGGCCAAAGCAGTCTCAGTCTTCCTCCAGCCACTGGGAAATCAGCTAGAGGAGAAGGGTAGAGGAACCGAGGGGAAGCTGGACACAAGTAAAGACGTTTGGGACTGGGAGAGCTGCTAAAGCAGGGCTGAGATCAAAGGCTGTTCTTGGGTTTTGGAACCAAAAATGGACAGGCTTTGGAAGATAACCTTCAGAGCATATCTGTGCAGAGCTGGAGCTCGTAAAGACTCAAAGGAGCCAATAGCTCTGTAAAAAAATATTGACATGTTGTCTGGAATAAACAATGGGTGCAAAAAGCAGCCTAGATGTTTCTCTGTTGAGTCCTAAAAAAGCCACTTCCACTCTTTAGCGGCAGTGAAAAAGGACTCGAAACCAGCAGTCTGGGATGTGTCGGGGAAGTGGGCTCAATCCCCAGGTGCATTAAAGCACAGCAGACCGGCGCTGTGCAGGAACATCAGTGCGGGGCTAGCAAGGCTGGCGTAACATCAAGTTTTTATAGACTGCTGAAAAGAGAAAAGACTTTTGGTCCTGAGTTGTAACTGCTAGCGAGAATAGCAGACGCGTGTTCCAGCACAGGGAGACGCTCCCAAGAAAAGGGAGAGTTTTCCTGGAGAAATCCAGAAAAAGTTTAGACTTTCTTTTCCAAAGGGTAAAAAAACCCCAAGGTTTTGAGAAAAAACCCCAAGTTGCTGAGAGGTCCCTCTCTCAGCAACTCACAGATCAGGTCCCCCTGTGCTGTGCTGACAGGATGCCCATGCTGGCCTGGACCCAGCCACGAGGCCTGTTGGACCAACGAAAAGAGTTGGGATGAGCACGCTGGACACAACACCTCTTCAGCTCTGCCCTTTGAGCCCTCCTTGTTTTTATAGCATCATCACTCCCTGTTTTTATTGCACATTTTTTAAACTACATTTCAGGTCCCACCTCCGTTATTAATATCCCCTCCACTCTCTTTTTTTGCTGAAAGAAAAATATCTTCCTTGAAAGAATGTAGCAAAAACTGAGAGAAATAAAACAGAGCTCATGAATTACAATACATCCGAAAAAAACATCCCCTTACCCAACAGTTCCCTTCCTTCCCCAGCTTTAATCTCATGTTCTTGCCAGATGTTCCTGCTTGTTGCAGGGCGTCTGATTTTGGGTTTAGGGTCTCTCCAAAGAGGGAGGACAGAGCGTAAGCTGAAAATAGGATGGGTGGCCTGAAGGTGTCCAAACACAGTCAACTATCTCCATTAAATCTTGTTCGAGATTTGGCCTCCACTCCTGTAGGCTGCACCCCATTTGGGACTGAGAGACGTGATACTCACACAGATGAGGAAGACAAATCCAGTAGATAGACTGAAGATGAGCCAATACATTTAAGCCAGCACAACATATGGACTCTTACATCTCTCAGCCTAGGAAAGATTGCTCCCCACAGATTTCTTCTAGGTTTGCCCAGACTAAGTGAAAAATCCCAGCCAGCGAGTCTTTTCCCCTCTTTCCCTTTGGATTATTTTATAACCATATACCTCTCACTGCCAGGGTCTTTTTTCCATGATGCACAGCCTATTCTTCGCCTTTAAAAATGGTGCCCACTGTTCTCTGTGGTAAGAGCTGTTTTTATACCAAAGAGTTCTACCCATTCCACTGAATAAGCCTCACAGAAATATGTAGGCTGTTTGATCATATTGTCATATCCCCTTTCACTCTAAGGTTTAGTGAAACCTTAAAGTCTTCAAGACTCGTGTCAGGTCCTCCACAGCTCTGCCTTCCCTGCTTTGAGCTTTCCCGCCTTCATCTGAGATAGAATCATAGAATCATAGAACCGCTTGCGTTGGAAGTGGCCTTAAAGGTCATCTCATTTCAAGACCCCTGCCATGGGCAGGGACATCTTCCACTAGACCAGGTTGCTCATCAGGTCAGGCTTGAGGCTAGAGACCCAGGAACAGATCCACACTGCTTTTCCAAAATGAAAACTGAATCCTAATCTATGAAGAATCCAAACATTTTACTTCAGCATTGCAAAATTGGAGTTATCTGGGTTTCTTCTTCAAGCCAACAGAGAAACTACCCTACTGATCTGCACCTCTTTAGAGAGATTTTGAGCAGAAATTAATACTTTTTTCTGACAGCTGCAGCCCAATGCCTCTATCTAAAATGGCGGCCACTTGCCACCTTTATTTTCCAGGTGTGATCATGAAGATGAGCCTGCAAAGGCTCTAGATTTTTCTTCCAAGGCAATCACATAATTGCTTTGTTGTCCTTTTGACTAACAAAGAATCCACTCCAGCAGATAACATGGAGTTTGACGTATCTTATGTCTGTGACAAGAAACCTCTAGGAATCAGAAACACTGTATTTTTTTATGTCTCTTACTTGTAGAAAAGGTTGCAGCCTTAGGATTTTCACTCCCCTATGAGGTTAAGTTTTTCTGGCCAGTCTAAATTGTAATTTTATCATCTGCAATGTCTGTCTCTGGGAACAAGAATGTTATTTGATCATGCAACAACAGTATGCATCTGTTTAAGGACCTTGGAAATTACCAGTGCATGGGACAGACCTGTGAATGGACGTCACAGAAAATTAAGGGTATTTCAGCTTTATCTCAGTGAATGGGACAGAGGATCTTCTCCTGCAGGCACGCAAACACAGCCCTTGGGACACTGCTCCTGTGTGGATTTCCATCTACATTCTCACCTTGCTGCTGTGACTGAGCCGTAGGTAAGTGCAACAGTGAAGTGTGGAGGTGGCGGAGGAGACAAAATAAATTGAACATCACGTTCTTTGTTTGCATTATTGCCTGTGATTTCTGCTGAGCCAGAAGCAGTCCCTGTGGCTGAGATACTGAATTTCAGAAGCCATCCTGTCTCCTGTGTCACTAAGCAGTACGGAGTGGGACCAGCCTTCATCACCTTCACTCTCACCTACCCATCAGATCACTGGGGTATTGTGGAGGAAGGACAAAGAACAGGCAACCACTAAGAGAGGGTAATACGCTTCCCAATCCCCTTGCCGTGTAGTCCTCACCCAGGTGACACTCAATGGAGGTGTCCCTAGCTCTGCCTTTCCAGAGCTCAATGAGGATGATGATGGTGGCCTTCCCACTTGGCACAAAACTTAACGCAGGGGCAGCTTCAAAGGGAACCAGGCTTTCAGGATTTCCCCTGTGCCAGTGGACAGGCATATCAGCTCCTCCACTTCCAGTTTTGCTTTTCCATACCCTTTCCCATGCCCTCTCTGCTCTGTGTTTCTCTACTCTTAAATGCATTTCTGAGGCGGAGCGTGGCCCATAGGGACACAGCATCATGGGGACTGACAGCCCTGCATTCCATCAGGGCAAGTCTGCTCCAGTATTGCAGATGAAGTTGTCCCAAGCCAGGGAAAAGAGGGAGCGGGCACTGTACGAAAAAGGGATTCTCTACCTCTTTAATGCTGCATGCTGTATAACATAATAATTGTGTGATTTCTGAAGCAGGTTGCTGTTAGCGAATTTCCATAGCTTGCACAGCTCCAAGGGCTGTGGGTAATGCTGCACTCACACCCATATTTTCCTAAAACTTTGGCCTGAAAAGCTTCATCATTTCCTTGAAAGCGAGTGAGTGAGTTAGAGAAATTAGCCACCTTTGTGAGTATCAGGTTTTGGGCAGCTGGCATGCAGGCAAGCCTTGCCTCAGCCTCGCCCCGATAATGGTAACCAGAGACCCAGGGGAAAAAAGGGAGCAAGAAACTGCTAATCCATTTACACTCTCACCTACCCAGCCCAAGGTTGTGTTTAATCACTTAGTGCTCAGTGTTTCATTTATATTCTACAACACGTGTTGCTTGTAGCAGTGGAAGCACAATAAGCTAAATGACCTGGGGGGGGAGAAGCCAACAGAAGAAACACCTCAACAATAATCAATGGATATATTTGTGAGAGTTTAGTAAGTTGAATGCAGAAGCTTAACTTTGCAAGAGCACAACCCTGAAGAAAAATTATTTATTTGGTATTTACAGATTTTTTTTTGCAAAACAAGTTTCTAGGAAACCATAGCAACAAAGGTTAAAATGAAGATTTGAAATGATGTTGGAATCATTCACAAGGGAAAAAACAATAATATCTTTTTCGAGTTGATGGAATGTAAGATTAAAGCTAAGTAGAGAGAAATTTTTCAAAAGATTTTAGACAATTTAATCACCCTAAACCGTGTGAAAGATAGCCATTTAAAAATATTTTTTGACAAAAAATTATGTCCTTTATTTTTAAAAAAAAATCTGTCGGGTAACTTTCTGATAGCAATGTCATGTGTGTAAATGTCCAAGTTTATTACTCTTCTCTTACAAGACAAGATACATAAACAGATTTCACTGAAGCTCTGCTACAGTCAATTTCTGGTGAAATCACATGCATCCCAGCAAAAATCTGCATTTTTCTGAAAGGTGCCTCTAGTGCATTCCCTGCTTCAAGTGTGTTTCAGAGAGATCAGAATAGGAAAGTAGAATCACTTACAACTTACCTTTTTGCTCGAGTAGATGACATCAGATTTCTCAGGGAAAGCAATGCGCTTCTTTTGGGTAGCGTCGTAAGAGTTGTAAATTCAAGCCAACAGGCAATTGTTGGTGATTCAAAATCCTTTAAAACAAATTTAAATTCTGCGATGACAAATAGTGTACTTCATGAAAACTTATTTGAAGCTTGATGCTCTTGCACTGAGCTTTGTAACTGTCTGTCTCAGCTAAATAAGCTCCCACTCCTTTCCTCGGATACTTGCCAACTGTTCTAATTTAAAGCAACTGTAAGCTTGCTGCAAAACTCCTGCTGGAAGGAGCTCAGTGTATACCATGGAGCAAGGAGTAAGCGCCTGCTCCAGACTGAAGCAGTATGACAGAGTCCTAACGGGACCCGGGGCATAGCCTCCCCGAGGTAATGTTATATCATCTTTGGAAAGCATGATAGGCTAAATTGTCTCCTTCTCGGTAAAGACACAGAGAAGAGGAAAAAATCATGATTCTTCTGGCATGTAGTCCCCTCAGCGTGGGCTTTGGGAGGAGCAGCATCTGCCTCAAAGTGGAGGAAGAAGTAATAGCCCCAAATGCACAAAGTGCTCAGAGGTGCCAAAGAAGCCTGGTCCCCCACTTGGCCAAAAGACTCCCAGTGTTTTCAGAGGCACTGGTCCTTGCTCTGAGGCTTTGGGGACAGGTCCAAGGGTTTTCTCCTGGGCTGCTTCTGCTAATGCAATGTGGGGTGTTCCTCTCACAGGGGGTGGGACACCCAAGCTGAGGTTCATGGCCAAGCACAACCCCAAACTGCTCCCTCATGTGACTTTGAAGAGTTTCAAAAGAAACTCATGGCAACGATCCTATCTTCTGACACACTGTCAGACTTTAAATAACAGAGGTCTGATTTTCAAAGGCATCCGCTTACTGGGGATGGCTCTGTTCTGCTTTGCTCGAATGAAGATGGTGGAGCATGTGAAATGTTGTTCAGGCAGGAGAGTTGCTGGTGCCTGTGTCAAATTCCTCTGTTCTGCAAGGAATTTATTTCAACCAGTTATGGTTGATAAACATGGGGTGCATTTATGAATTGACAGAAAAGGTCCCCTTTTGCAAATACAAGTTTTCTCTGCAGAGTAGCTAAAAGCAGACAAACAAAAAGCCAGATTATAAAACATTGTTGTGATTTGGGAAATTTCAGTCTCTGAGCTTCGACATTAGTACGGTGAACAAACCTTTGTCTGAAACTGAGAGTCCTGAAAAGCCTATCTTAGACTATGCCCCAAATCACTGAGCGATTTTGGAAATGCATCCAACCGACCTGCTGATGCTAAGGTTATGTAAGGTTTGTTGTAGCTGTTACTAAGTGACTTTGGCTTTGTCAGCCATATTTTCTCACAAAACTAATGTAGGTGAAGATGGACTCATTAGACGAAAACTTTCAAAGGTGTGTGGTGCTCCTTAAAGAGGAAATTAATCTTCTGTGACAAAACAAGCCAAATGTCAAAATGCCACCTTTGAAGCGGCTATAGAAGATCTTGTTCATTTGAATGTTCTGATTTACATGACAATAAAATATGAAGTGTTTCTTATTTTAAATTGAGAATTAAAAAACAAGGTCCTGTGCATTCAGTCAATATAGATAAAATACCACTGACAATGGTGGGAGAAAGAATTTAAGGAAAACCACTTTTTTTTTTTTGCTAGTGGAGTTTCATTCCAGTACTAAATGATAATACCAGGATACAGAACACTGTTACGTACACAATCATATGGTAATGTGAAAACTTGAGTATATGATTTGACATGTCTTCATTTTTCCCCAAAGTATAGCTACCAGAATATTTTTATTTTGCTCTGTGGATTCGCTGGTGGACTTGGATGCAGGGGGGCAACAGTGAAAGTACAGATATCGTGCTATCATGTTACTTAAATGTATTGTAGAGACAACCTAAATGATTTCTGTATCTTAATATTTATTTTGTGATCAGGCAGTAGGCATGTCATTTTAGGTACTGGCACCTCTGGAAACTTGTATTTGCATGCTTGTGGTAATTACCTAGAACTTTTAGCGATCCTCCAGAGAGCATTGCCCGCAGTTGGCCTCTTTCTGCTCCTGTTTAGGGAAGCATGAGATGCTTCTTTCTCTTCCTGATGAGTCTTTCTTGGAGAAGCGGGGGATGTTTCCCCTGTCCCACAGGAAAAATGCATGTTTTCTAACAGTCTGTGGAGGAGACTGACAGGAATTACGAACCTGGGCTCTGCCGTTGATTCATACCTAGCTCTGGACCGAGTCTTCCGCACTTCCATTCAGTAACCCGTCTCACAGGAATATGACTAAGGACTAAATAGCTATCAGTGAAGTAGAAAATAGTACTAAACCAAATAATTTTATAGTAGCAGCAATAATAAAAATCAAATATTTCTTCTGAGCTGTTAATGTTTTATGCCCCCTGAGAGTACCTGGACAGGTTTCTGTGGCCCACAACTCAAAGTTAAAGCACCAGCTGGCAGTTTGGCTCTCACATTGTTGAGAAGGAGGCGTAAGGAGTAAGATGCAGTTAAAGCTTTGTCAGAGGGAAGGGGATGTGAGCTCCAGCATGACAAGAGTCTTAGAAGGAAGGAGCCGAACTAATTTCTTTTGCTTACCAGGCTTTCCAGATCAGAGGGGGGAGGCAAAAGTGGAGGAGAAACTACAAAGCGCTCTGCAAGTCTCGGAGGTTTAGGCATTCAACAGAAAACACAGGTTCCATTTTTTTGGAAGAAAGGTTATATTTTTATAGAGTTGCTCACTGGTGCCTGTGATAGGCTCATTTTTAATCCCTCGAAAGTTATAATTCTAGGCAACTATTTCTTCTTTCAGCACCAGAACACTGATTTTCTTGCTTTTGGCTTTGTCTAGAGGCAGCTGCAGTGGGATGGAGCTGCTAGCTACAGCAGCTGAACCGGGAACTGGTGTTTGGCACTCATGTCCTCACAGGTACAACACAGCAACTAACACAGGGGTTAGACAAAAAGGAATCATTCATCTCGGAGAAATTTCAAGGGGGAAGAAGATGCCTCTTGCCTCACCTGTGAGTGCAAGTGTTCATATGGTCCTGTATGTGTGGATATTTGTTGCATAACAGATTGTTGCATCTTATAGACAAAAAACATGATTTCACGTAATAGATGTAGGAGTAAATGTGCTCTAAGGAATATAGTCATCACACCCTTGAGAAATTTTCATCTTTAATCCTTTCAGGTGGCAACCAGCTGGGACTTTTTCCTGGTGACATCTTCAAGTCCCTTCTCTGACCAAGGTGTTTTAAGATTCAGCAGGTTCTAATAAGTATCAAGGATGTTTCCGACACAAGTGTCTGAACCAGGAATCAAACAAAATCCTTCATCTGCAGTGAACCACTAAGAAGTTGATTTGCTGGCAGGAAGGAATGACGACTTTGTGACATTAAAAAGAGAAGTATCCTTTGATGCTCGGATTTGGGATTTTCCTGTGTTATGGCTGAATGCATTTACATCCAAATAATACTCAGTTCAATTGCCAGGATGTGAATGTAACTGCTCAGGATTCATGTTGCTTCAGTACTGAGAGAATGAGCACATTTATACGGCACAGTGCACTCTAGGAGGTCATAAAGCTGCTAAAAGCCAGAAGCCTAGTTCTCCCCTCATACAGAGTGGTGTGAACGAGGACTGGCTTCATCCAGGTGAACAGAAATATGTCTTTGTGCAGTGGCTGCAAATGAGAAGAAAAACCAGTTGTTACATGGAAATATGATGTCAAAACACATGGAAATTTTTGCTTGGTTTTGTTGTTTGAGGGTTTTTTGTTGGCTTTATGTTTGGTGTTTTTTTGTTTTTCTTTTTTAATAGCTAGCTTTTGGCGTTTGCAGCTTGGTCAGTAGAAGATCTCATGAGGTATTTCCAGGGTGGTAACACAGAAGTAGCTGAGAAAGAGATCAGTGTGAAAACTTCAGTAAATTCAGGTATCACTATTAAGGAAACAGAAAAAGGAGAGATGGGTGGTCTGCTCTTCAGGGGTGCTGGTTTCATGACTCCCAGTTGGTGCACCCATCTGGGGATGCCCATCAATTTGGGCTGCAGGATGGGGGCACTTTGATGATGAACAGCTCGTGTTCAGATGTGCAGGTGCTGGGGCCATACACCTCAGGGAGGCATCTGGGTACCAGTGGATTAACTCCACATGCATTTTTTATCTATATGAGATGCAAAGTGTAGTTCCAACAGGGCCTGTGACTTTTCAAATGAGTATAATTTATTCTAAGCCTAAATTTGCTAGAAAGCACAGTCCAAATCTCATTTACCCAATGAGATTACTGAACTAAAGACACCTCTGCTCTGCACCTCCATTCAGTCGTTAGTCACTAATGTAAAAGTAACAGGCAGGGTTTAAACCTTATCTGCTTGGAACAGCTTGGAACAACTCTGCTATACTTACGGTTTTGAAATCAAATGTTATTTGTTGCAAGCAGCACAGCACATTACATTTCTCACCCTCCGATGAGTCAGACCACCCCAGTGTAAGGGCTTGGAGTCTTAATGGGGCAGAGTATTGCAGCTCCATTGCCTCCACTATACATCTGCAATTAAAATTTTAGTTGGAGTTTTACTTCACCTGCTTATGCCTCCACATGATGAGGGGTGCTTTTCTCCTGCTGTTTTTTCCCCTCCCTTTTCATTCAACCACACGCTTTTCCAGCAGGAGTCTTGAACACCAGAGCCCAGACCTGCAGAGGATTTGATGCCTCAGGCCAATTCTGGGAACCTAGTGAGATTTGCAGGGCTTCTGAAGGGAGTGGGGCCTGTTGCAAATTGGCAACATCAGCAAAAAGCAATCCTTTGTCTAAATCTTCTATCTTATTTTCTCTTGGTTCGTCTTTTCTCGTTTTCTCAAAGCAGAGATAGTGAGAGTGACCACCGTGCCAAAGGCAGACCAAATTATCTGTTCCTCAGATGCTGGACATTTGTGTTACTTGGAGAGTGTTGGGTAATATCACTGGGCACAGGTCCTGCCTCAAAGTTAACAAAACAAGGTCTACCTTCACGTTACCTTGAGTGGGAGTTAGGACCTCACATGGGCTGAGGTGAAGCCCCTTCACAGGTTATAGAGATGTTTCGCTAAATACCAAGGTTTTTATTTCTTCCAAATCCACATGAACAGTCTATGATGAAAATGAAAATAAAGTCCACATCTGTGAGTTCACATCCCTTTAAGAGCAAGATTGTTGTCTTCGTGTCACGGGTGGCCATAAGGATATACCCTCCAGAGGCACCACAGCTTCCTCTCCATGAGGTCTCAGGTTATCACTCTCCTTTATTTTGGAAGAGGAAATAAGCCACCAGTTCATCTTCTACACATATTAGCTAGATGGAAAGAAAACACGCTTGGTATTCAAGACAATGTCATAAGAACGGCTTATATTTATTTCTCTTCTGCCAAGTGCAGTCAAGCAGCAACTAAAGATAAGCCTGAAAGTAACAGAGACCCATTTAAAATTAGCACATATACTGATTTGGGATGATTGCAACACCAAATACTTCCTCTGAGTACTCTGAAGAGCTTGAGTTTGTACAGGCGAGAAGTCAAGCTCTGCTGGCTCCTTGTCAGTGCTCTGCTGATACCGGTGAAGTTCCCACAGCCCTGCTGCTACTGCCACACTGTGGGCAGGAACCCCCCAGCACTACCCCACAAAATGTTAAATCCATACAGTTATTATGATGAAGGCCTATTGGCGCTGGAGGCCACAAAGGGAGACCACGGCAGCAGCAGTACATAAGCACTCCTGAGCTCCTTCAGCTTTGCTGTGTCCATTGCCCACGTCTAAAGGGTACATGAGAGATGTCATGTTTCTACAAGCCCCTCATTCAAAACCCTTATGAAGAAGAAAGCTGTAGCCACATCCAAAGGTTAACGACATTTCTCTCCTTGCACACATCAGTCTTAATTTACTTTAGATGTTGACACTTATCTATTCAGAATCGCAGATGCAAACTACTTATTTTTGTTCTCTTCTATTTCAACAGGATAGGGCAGGAAAGGACTTTTGTCCTATTTCATACTCCACAGGGCTATGCATGTAGCAGTTCAAATCGTAAAGAAAACATTATCAGCTTGAACTACTTTCTAGTTTCCTTATTTTGTTTGTTCAAAGAGAAAGTTATCCGATGTATTATGCTTGGTTTATCTGGAAGCAGTCCGCAATCTGCTAGCTGAGTGCTTTGACCTTTTGCATATTCTGTAGCTGATTGGTTTGGCCATCCTTCTTCAGTACTTGTTGAAACCCTCACTTAGCAAAGGAAGGCAAACAGCCAAGCTTGCGTGAAAAATGTGGCGCAAAAGGAATCAATTAAGAACAGGGTATATTTCATTGTATTTCCCATAGACATTGAAGATTATGAAGAATTTGAAAAGTTGCCTGAGGTGCCTGGACTTTACAACTGCTGACATATTATGACTATATTACAGTATTTTGATAAACCTTTTTGGCCAAAATAATAATCATATGTGATCCTATCACCCCAGTACAAAGCAGTTAATATTCCTGTTTCTCACAGTGATCTAACTTCTACTGCTGGTTTCTCTAGTGCCTTCCTGACTATCTTGCCAACTCCTTTAATTTAACAAAGCTAAAACCAAACTCCATGTTTTCCTTGTCTAATTCCCCGTAACTTATTACTTTTGACTATTCCAAAAATATTGGAATATTCTCACTTTTGCCCAGGAATGTGGAGAGGGGTGAAAAAAGGTAGAGACGAACAAGGTAATACACAGTTTGGAGTTCAGGCAAGGTTCTCCAGAGTATGCCCACTCTGCTTTGCCCACGTACATGTTCAGATTTGCTTTCCTACTAGTTGTGTGAAGCAATCATCCCTCTGCCTCTCTCTAGTGAAAGGCTCATCCCCGTGAGTGTTCAGGGCACGGTGCGTTCTCAGCCCCAGACTCCTGAACAAATACAGGGGTGAGTGCCATGTTCATTTGAACATTAGCATTGCTGGTGCTAGGAATGGGTACCAAAGGAGCCCTAGAAGCATAGGTGGGAAAGAAGATCTACCCTTCCCAAACAAGGGCCCTAATCACAGGGCTAATGATCAAAGTTCCCATTCACTCAGTGACCTTTGGATTCACAAATTCTCCTCTGCAGCATGGCAGAGCTTCAGCAGAGGGGTAGAGGCTGTCCTTTGGGCTGAGGAGCCCATAGCCTGGTGGTCAGGGCACTCTCCTGAGCAGCAAGACATCCAGACTTGAGCTCCCTCAGGCTCAGGGTAGCTCTCACCCTGTATATAAAACTCCCCTGGACAAATGCTATTTATAAAAGGCTATCAAGCTCTTGGATATGGGGGGCTGCATCTATTCTAATCACATTTTACAGGGAGAGAGTTCTTCAAAATAAGGAGGTGCAGAGAACATCACAAACCTCTCAGAAGTGGGGTTTGTTAAAGTGTTTCAAGCACTGTTGAGCTTGAGCATAGGTGATAAACTCACTGTAAAAGAAATTTAAACACCGAAAAAGTGAATTTTTAAGTGTACACGCATGATAATTTGTGCTGAAATGTTGGCAGTCCTGTCCAGACAGAAATATGGCATTTGGATGAGTCTCAGCCCAGTTACCCAGCCTCAAAACTCATTATTAAGTTCTAGCAATCAGTTGCTATAGTAAAAGAGAACTGGATAGGAAAAGACTGTATACGTCCAATAAGGATATGAATTGTACTGAATTCATGCAATTCTTTACCAAGAAGACAAAAACATTAAAAAAATACACGTTTGCTTTATGTGATGAGAGTGATTTGTATGAATGGAGAAACTGAACAAGTCCCTCACCTGAAGACGGGCTGTTTTTCTACATAATTGAATATGTCCTGCCTGTCAGCCTACCTGGTGTGGCCCTTGATCCATGCATCTCTCAGACAGAAAGGTCAGCTGCCGAGTGCAGCTCGGGGTTCGTGCCACGAGACAGTCAGCCAGGCAGCCCTCAGAGCTGTCTTCATAACCCAGCAAATATCAGCTTCACGCACGAGGCACCATATGGTTCTCCATGACTGCACATACAGCTGGCTTGGGTTTGAAGAAAGCATTATCTGACACTCTCCTGCAAATGGTTCAAGGGTTACTCCAGGACAAAATGGCAATTGCTCAAGAAACCCAAACACTACATATAGATGTGCATGTATATTCACTTCTGCTGCTCCTTCCCTGGCTAGCTGATAGACTGTCCTTCTGGCTGCTAAACTGCTGTCAGAGGGTGGCATTTCTTTTTTTATATGCTCTTTAATTTAATAGAAAGAGGATTGTTTTAGTTATTAATTGACATCCTCCCCCAAAGCTAAGACAAAACAAATACGGGGAGGCTGAAGCTCAATTAATTACAGATGGCACCGTAGTACAGCAGTGGAGTGGGATGCAGCCTGTGTTACCAGCAGATACCTGACTACAAGAACTCAGCACCAAAAATAATCTCTTGAGCTCAGCCTGTTTGGAAAGACTGGAAAGATCCATGCCATTAAATTTCTGTTCATAAACCTTGATTGTCTATGGGTGCCTTTCCAAGTGAGTAGGCTGTTGGCTATATGCGTTTCCTGACCTGTACAAGTTCTCTGACACTAGTGGTAAAAAAACACAGTTGGTAACTTTCTGAAATGAAATGTCTTATTCAGAAAAAATGAATCATTGCTGTCACAATCAGCTTGACTACTTAAACTTGCTGAGGTAACAAATAGCACTAACCAGAATGAGCAATTTACCTTAAAAAGCTGGAATGTTTAATTTTGTTAGCAGAAAAGCCTTTCTTTCATGCATTCAGGAAGGCCAGAAGTTTAAGTCATGGACTTCAGCAGGCACAGGTGAAGGTTTTAATGCTCATCTTATATCTCCAAGGTGTGCTGCCACAGTGGAGACCTACTGCTACCTTTGTGCAACAGAGTATTGTTACTAACAGAAGACTGGGGGTCAGGTCATCAGGGCCCACGAATGGATTTCAAATATACAGGCACTGGGGAACCAGCTACAACCGGGTGCAATCCAAAAGACAGGCTGAGCTTATTTAGGAGTTCCCTGATGCCGAAATGGGGTGTTCGCCCCCCAACACCCTGCCCTGCTAAGCTGCATGCTCCTGCTGCTGGTCCTCCCACCTGTTGGGCACCTCCATGGGCAGATTCAGCTCATTAACCCGACCATAAACACACCCAGCAAGAACTCACATCTTTCTTCTGCCAAATTAACAAGCTGAACGAGTCACTGGAGGGCTCAGGATGCATTGAAGGCAGTGCAAAAGAACTCAGCAGGGAGCAGGCAGGCAGGGACTCCCTGCAGCAGGAGGGACGTGGCATGTGTGGGGCTGTGGCCACCGGCCCTGGAGGTGCCCATCCATGCCACACTGCAGGTCAGACCCAGGTGGCTGAATGTGTTAGCTGACATCACTGTCCTCTTCTCTGCAGGCTGCCAAGCCCACAGCAAGTGGCAGTGGTGTGTGCAGTGGCTGTACAAGATGCTGCAGTTTATGGCATGGTCCAGTTTTCAAGAATGTGGTTGGAGGCCGTAATATTGCAGTTGTTTGCTGGGACAGGGAGTGCACAAGCTTGCCTTGATTAACAGGGTTTGATTTAAGTTTGCAGGACATTTTTCGCTACATTAAAGAAACAGAGACCAGAGTCCACGAGTCTTCATTCTAGGTTTTTATTGGAGTGCCTCAAGCAGAAGATGCTACAACCTTATGATCCCTTCCCATGGTGTCATGGCTTTCAGCATCCCTCTCTGTGGCTGGGATGGAGACTGCCCAGCCTGACTGCTGGGGCATCGCACTGGGAGAAAGGACTTGGAAACTCCGCTCCTTCCTACCCCACTGCTCTCATAGCAAAGCTTGATGCTGGGGCGAAGATGTGGTGACAGTGGAGAGAAGGGGCTGAAGGGGAGGAGACGAGCCCCAGCACCTTCCTTGCCACTGCTGGGAGCAAGTGCCTCCGCAGCTCTGCTGCCCAGGGATGGGAGGCAGCCCCTGCCAGAGCCTGGGTACCCCCTCCCCACCCATATCCAGCCCTCCGGCTCAGCCTCCGCTGCTTGGAAATGAAGGCACGGATGTAATGCGAAGAGCAGCAAGGAATTTGGAAAATTGTGCAACACAGCAGAAGTTGGAGCAGTAACATGCCCAGAAAGCTGCAAAGACCATCACCGTCATGCTGCGTTCCCACCAAAGGTGGGGGGGGTGTTTAACTAGCTCATGGCGGCAAAGAAGAGACCGTGCAGCCGGAGATGACAAAACATGTCTCTATTTGGATATGGAAGTCTAACAGGAAAAATGCAGTCTTATATACCCTTATTTTTTTCTCCATTTTGTGTGTATTTCCTAATCAACTGCTAATTCAGTCCACCTATAGCAAATAAACAGATCAGTATTCTGGAATCTGTTTTTAATTACAGTGTTGTTTCTTTTTAATGATGAAAAGTGAGAATATCCTTTCTGTGTCCCATGTGACATGTTTTCTATAGGGTTTCTATTTTTAAAATTTCCAAATATCTTTCTTTTCTGGTTCCAAAATGTGCCTGTTCTCCACCCCTTGTATTTCCTGGACAGCATTTTAACTCCACAGTAACTAATTGCACTGTGAATATATTTATCCTTGCAGATATGAGAGACCTCTAATTTCCGTAGTGCTGTTTTCCAAAGTTTTTTGAAGTTTCCCAAGTGACTCCAGCCAAACAATCCAGGACTAATAGTGCTGCAAGGCAGAAGAATTACGTCATTAGGAATTGCTAAGAAATCATGGGCTCAATCTCTTTTTTGCACTAATGTCTCTTTATGCCTCTTTGCAGTGTTCCAGAGGGGTCATTAAGGGTTACTCTGCCAGGGCAGAAGTAGCTGAGTGGACTCACATGTATGAGGCTCATCTTTGCGAGACAGAATTACTTTGGCTCCCAAATAGCCCCAAAAGTAGAGAGCACGATCACAGCTTTAATTATCATTCTTTGACACCCTGTCTGCCAGTAAAAGCCTGTCCTTAGTGTGAGAATGGAGCACCTGAAAGCTGGGGCCATTTTTATGGAGTGTTTTTGCTGTTTTTAAGCAGATATTTCTCTCCACTTTCTAAATCTCTTTTAAAGAATCTTCAGAATCACTTCTCCCAAGCAGTGAGGCTAAAACGCTTTTCTCACCCAGCACCCACAGATTAAACCTCTGAAGATGTGAAACTTCAAGGTGTCCTTTGGGATTTTAGAGAAATTCCCCTTCTGGCCACCGAAAGCTATCCCTGTGGAGGCCCTTGGATGCTGTGAAGGACACACATCTGAAGACACGTGGTATCACAAAACTGCTGCAGGAACCAGAGAAGGAGCAGAAGCAGCAAACCCCACCTGAACGGGATGTTCTCCTGGTCTGTGTCCAGCTGCCGGTGAAGCCACCCAGGACACTCTCACCAACACCATGGGGATGTGACCCCGGGGGGAGGAGGGCATCCCACCAGTGAGGGTGTGCACTCTCCTGGACTTGCTCAGCCATCCAGAGCCAGCACCGCAGTGTGAGTCTCCCAAAGCCAAAGGCCAGTGGGCGGAGGGACAGGCTATCCCCCACCCCAGGTCCCCTCCTGATGTCAGTGTCGAGTTCAAGAAGTGGTGATTTTAGAGGGGATGAGGTATCAAAGGTGTTTGAATATCACTTGCTAAGAAAAAGGTAATTATTTCTCATAACTTCTTGGTTAAAATTCGTATTTTTTTCCTCCAGCATGACACAAGGCTGTGATTACAGCCTAATGCACCAAGGAACTCTACACATTTTGCTAGTCATGCCAAGAAAGGGAGCATGTCTTGACCTTTCCCCTTGCGTACCAGCATATAAATGAGGAGACAACTCTCTATGTGAACATTTCCCTTTGTTCTCCATGTCAGCTAAACGACTCTTTTCCTCTCTGTGTTGGAATTTGTGTGTGTGTGGTTGTTATCCACAAACAAGGAATCTGCTCTTTTTAAATATCCCCATTTGACACCTTTCGCTATTGGGTTGAAAAGTCTAGATAATGGTTTTGCAGCTCATGGATTTTTTTTATTTGGCTGCCAATCAGAAAGAGAGTTGGGCGAGGCTGCTTTGAAATACTTGATGTTGCTGTTCTCTTTTTTCCAAGCAAAACCAAAAGGAAAAATGGAGGAGGAGGGAAGAGCTTCTTTGAATTGGACAAAATACTTAATTTTTTGAACAATCATATTAAAAGACGATGAAACAAAAATGTGACTGTCACAAAGTGTAGAAGACCAACTCCTTCCTCTGCTTCAGGGGATCTGAATCCATCCCTCCCTCCAGGAAAATATCCTAATGTCCAGCCGTGAGAGTATTCTTGGGTGGATCCTCTGAGTCTTGTTGACGTAAGTTCAGCTTTACACAGGCTAGGTTAATGTTTTCTGCACTGAAGAGCAGATTGTTTTATCATTGAGAGGGTGAGGGCACTCCCCAGTGATGGGGCAGGCTCCAGTTCTCAGTCACTCTTCCCGTGATTCCAAGCAAAATCTCATCATGAGTTCACAAATTCTCATCTGCTGCTTCAAAAATTATTTTATTTCAACAGTAAGTGATGTGTTCCCCTGCCCCCTCCCCGAAGAAAAGCCAGAGGAAACATAATACTCCACTGAGCTGTATTCCAGACAACCTGTCTGTTAGCTTGGTGGCTACTTTTAATCCTTTAGGGGAAAATAGGTGACATAAAAGCAACCTATTGTCACAGTTGAATTTCGTGGGCAGAAATAATCAAATCAGTGCTCCCAAGGCACTCACTGAGGGGAGTGTCTGCTGCTGAGTCCGTTCTTGCGCAGATGTGTTGCATCAGAGAGATGTGCCCCCCCTGTGCTCGGGGCAGAGGGGCTGTGGGGATACAGGGATGCGAGGATGCGCAGATGCAGGGATGTTGGGATGTGGGAAATAAGGGATGTTGTGATGCGGGGATGTTGGGGTGTGGGGAGGAAGGGATGTAGGGGCGCGGAGATGCTGGGATGCTGGGATGCGGGGAAGCGTGGATGTGGGGCTACAGGGATGCAGGAACTCAGGGATGCAGGGATGTGGGAATACGAGGAGGTGAGAGCCTCCTGGCTTCCCAGGGGCAAAGAAGTCTTCACAAAGGCTTGAAATATAAAGTCCTCTCGCATTTCCATGTAGGGTGAGCAAGGCGAGGCCTTTTCCATCACCTGGAGGTGGGATGCAAGAAGCACCCTGTCCCCGAAAGCCCCAGGTTAGCTCGTTTTCTGCCTGTTATTGCCCTCTGGTGGCACTTTTGAAAATACCATCATCATTTTATTTGCTTTCGGGACTGCCATTTAGCCCCCCACTGCTTTTATTCTTTATATTCTTTCTTTTACTGTTTGCCTCTAATGTGTTTGACTGCATCGCCAGCTTGAGCAACCTCAGACTGGCGATGCTACAGCGGGATTGTGTGGTTGCCGAGCTCGTCTAAAAGCTTCTCCTTCGTTGGTAGGGTTTTTGGAACTGATGTCTCACCCACCTAACCCACTCAGGGTGGAAACTCCTGCAACTACACCAAATTGCACCAGCTCAGGGCATGGCCTTGTTGGTTTTGCACACCCTTTAGTGTACTCTTTGAGCAGCGCATCCCAGTGGACAGGCTTCAATGTCCTGCTCGCCCTGTCTATAAGCTGAGAGCATTGGATGGTTTATATTCCAAAGACAAGTTTCTGTCCAAGAAAGTTTTTTTCCTGAAGCCAGAATAGTGACCAACTGGTTGCTCCAGCGTGTCGGTGAAAATGGATGGAGCTGATCTGCCCTACAAGTTTAGCATTACGGTTTCTTGGCATAAATTTTGTGCATTTGAGAGGACCAAGACAAGGAGTCAACTCCACCAAAACAAGAGGCGAGCACCTTTTTTTAGCGGTGTAACTTAAAGCTTAGAGATCTTTCATATAAATTGAATGAATGACCCCCCCCCCCCCACCCCTTTAAATGTCATCTGAATTTGGAAAACATTCACATTTTTCAGTCAACTTGACTAAACTTGGGAAATACTCCCCCAAAGACCAGACCGCCCACAGCTTTGGCTGGTGTGAGGGTTTGCCGTAGGAAAGCTGGAGGCAGGGTGTCAGAGCAAGGCTGCGGACCCACTGTGCAGGACAGTGCTACCTGACTGCAAAAGAGGAGGAGAGCTACAGCCTCCCAGTCTCATAGCCCGTCTCCATGTCATGCAGAGTGTGAGCTATTTTTCCGCCTGTTAAAAAAGATATCTTGGCTGTGAAATATTCATTTCACTGTGCTCCACCGAGGCAGTGGCTTGGCCAGCTGAAATCTGAGGACGGTGTTGCCTTCACTCCCTCTGCACGTAGCGTTGCTCCTGCTGGAGAGGGTGCAAAGCCCCCAGCAAGTTATTTTGATGAGACCCTGTCTCTACAGCATAGGAAACCTTAGTGCTAACTGCAGTAAAAGTCCTGAAAAGCAGTAACTGAAGTAAACCAGCTGGCATGGGGTCCTCTCGGCAACCAGACAGCAGCTAGCAGCCAAGGTACCTTGATGCACCTGCACTATACTTTTGTGGCTGCGCAGCCACAGATCTGCTCTGTAAATAACACAAGATGGAGGAGCATAAAAAGGACGATTTACACCTGGAGTTCCAGTCTGAACCATTCAACCCAGCTATTTCCAAAGTCATTGAAACTGAGGTTTAAAAAGAATTGGTGCACTCCCTGAATGAGGGTTCAGACCTAACAAAAAAAAACAAACAAAACAAACCACCCAAAAACCAAACCCAAACAACAGAAAAGCAGAGCTCAGATCTGAGCCCTGCTTTATGCCAGCACAGAAGTGAGACAAGAGCAAAGCCAACCTGGTTTTTCAGAGTCTCCTGCTATTGGCGATATCTTCTATGCTTGCAGTCCATTGGGATCCCCTGGGGTCAGAGTGAGAAAAGCACATTACAGTGCGTTTCTGGTGGGAAGCCTTCAAGTCCTGGGGCTGCGCAGAGGAGAGAGAAAGGACTAGGGAGCTCACAAATGCCTGCAAGGATCAAGAGGCATCTGCTGGGCTGGAAGAAGCAAGCAAGGCAGAGTTGCAGAGGAAAGAAAAAAGACACCTTAAAAAGAATTAACATGCAGGGAATGCAGCAGATCTGAACCCAGGTGCTGAATCCTCTGCTGCAAGAAGAAACCAGAAAGTACATCCATCTAGTCCTTAATGGTGCAAACTAGTCTGGGAAGTTAATTTCTCATTAGGGAGATGAATATGCCAACAGAATGAGCTTCGACTAATAGGGATAAAGAATTGGTCTTAGTGAGAATGCTGTGGCTGAGAGATGGTGCGGAGTGTGCCCCAGGATGCTCAGGCACCGGCTGGCCAAGTCGTGGGTCCTTGCACGTGGGCAAAAGGATGAAGTCTTTATCTTTTGGGCTTCTGCCTGGGGCTTTGATGGCAGTTTTATCTGATCAACTGCAGGGCTGGGTTCAAAGTTTGGAACTGGGAAATGCTATACAGCATCATCTAGGGGAAGCCTTTTTTTTGGAAAAACAAAGTAGGAAGAAAGCCAGGATCTTCCATCTGTTTTCAAAGCCCTCATGTTCAATGGAGTACATTCTTCTCTCATTGTGTTAACACCTCCAATTTAGTTTTTTTTGAGATTTGAGATGTTAATCCCCTGGTATTTTCAATAGCAGCTATGTGGCACATGTCTATCCTACTGATGAAGGCTGGTTGTAATTTGGCTTGTCATTTCACTACAAGAACGGTCTTAATGTATCACAGGGTTTTCTCTTTATTTTTGGATATACATGATTTGGATATAGATGATTTCAGTATCTGTTCAAGGTCCCTGCCAGCACCTGAAAGTGTCCAAAGTGGGCTCAAATACACATTTTAATTCAGCAATATCAAGCTCCCAGTACTCTGTTGCAGTTTCTTCTTACAAGAAATTGAATTAGTAACATAATACTGAAAATTCAATAATAAACTTGTTTGTGGAAGTGGAATATCAGGTTGTTGTTATAGATAATCACTGAAAAAAACCCCCAACAATTTGACCTCAAGATACATAACTGAAAAAAAAAAATCTCTCTAAATGCAGAACAAGAATGTTATTTGCTTTTTGGGATGAAAGCAGCAAGATGGAAGAAGCAACATGGATATCAGTTTACTGCCCATTTGCAATAACTGAAAAGCCATTTTTAAGCTACAAAACGCCGCCCCCATGAAACTGGGTAGCACTTTCCTCACACTATAAATGAGGTGAATTATGTGCCAGTGAGGTCGTTTCCATGTAGAAATAGCTCATGGGCAGGCAAGGGGAGAGGGGACATGAAAGCACAGTGAGGGAAGCGGGGTCAGGCTGCAGAGGAAGGGGACAGGCAGCAGATGCAGAGACACTGGTTTTACTGGTGTGCAAGATTACAGCAGCCAGATGCAGGCTGGGGAACTGGGTGCTGATGTGCCCATCACGGCACCCAAGCACTTAATGGCCATTAATATGGTCTTCCTCAGGACATCTCCTGTGGGACTGCAGTGCTGTTCTCATCTTAGGAATGAGCAGCGGAGGGAAGAGTTTTCACCTACATGGTCTGGCTGCTCCCCATCCGTCCTGTCATGGCCACTTTGGTGCAGGTCTGCTGTGGGATGGCCAGTGCAGTGTTCTACCATCCCTGGAAAGGGGATGGGGAGGTGAGGGGGACTGAGAACATGACCTGATGGCCATGGCAGACTCCAGCAGCCTGGAGCATCCAACCAACATTTTGGGATTTAGCACGACTACAGTTCTTCTTAGGTGTTGAGCCACCCTGCACTGCTGAGAGATCTCTAGGACCACCAAGTGGGCAACATGTACCTGGTAGCACTTGGCCTGAGCTGCGATTGTGTCCAGATTTACACTCATTTCTTCCCTTCTTTGCTTTGGCCTGGCGGTGGGGTTTTCTGAAGCGCTCCTTGTTGACTGATTTCCCTCATTCGTTAGATTCTCGGTCATGGCTCATCACTTCCAAGCCACCTGAGGAGCTGGAGGTCACAAATCCTTGAGGATGCACTGGAGAAAGCAGTGGAGATGATAGTTTTCTGATGGATTTGGCAGGCTCATGCTAACACAATGGGTGAAAAATACAATAGTTGTGGAACTATTGTATGCTCTTTGTCTGAGACAATGGTGAAAAAATGTAGAATTTGTGAAAATACAGTGATTTTAGCACTTAGCTTAAAATAGTGGTGGAATTAATTAGTACATGTGAAAGTCATTCAGCTACAACGTATAAAAATCATGACCAAAACACATCCTCTATACATCCCTGAAGGATTTTTTAATTATAGTGAAAGCAATGTTCAAATACCTTTAATTTCTGCAGCTGACAGGCTATTTTATGTTCAAAATAAGTAAATCAAATCTAGAACAGCGTTGTGCTGAGGCGAGAGCTCAGATTTTACAGCAGCAGCCCGAGCTGAGTGGCGTGATTGCAGGCATCCTGCATCTGCAGAGCTAAACACAGCTCAGAGCCTCAGAAAATTTAAGGATGTTGTTTTTATTGTGAATCATTCTTTTGTTTAGCCTTTGAAGTGAACATTACTCCAGCAAAAAGGCAGGCGTTTGTCAGAAGAGCTGCCTGATGTTAAACAGTAGACGTGCAGACCTGTGCTGTGCGTTTCATTTTTGTATTGAGGGTTTATAGTAACTGCTTTGGTCGTACATGCCTGGAATACATGATCAAACTGTTTGCAGTCCCACTTTAAATGTATTTTGTGTCATTCTTTTGTCTTTCTCACTCATCTGGTCATTTGGAAATCTTTCATTTGCACATTTACAAGTAATTTAAGTTTTCTTTCCTTGTCTGTGAGCTCCTGAAAACACATCTGATTATTGCTACTTGCATTTGATTTAGGCTGTGATTATAGCAAGAGCACTTCCAAGCATTCAGAATTCATGAATTCAGCGATTCCCAACCCCAAAAGATAAAATGTTAAATACAATAAATGTGGAAGTCTTCATTTTCCTTCTAGCTTTTGAATTTTTTGAATTAAATCAGCCCATATTTTCAAGCTTTTTTATATAGCCAGGAGAGTTAAAGGCTTTCTATCCCACAGCCCAATTTGTCCTTGGTTTTTCAAGCACAAATGCACACAGTAAAGAATAGGCCAGTCAAAAAGTTGCTAAAAATCTTTGTGAACCATCTGCAATCTCCAAGTAGTGCAGGAAAATTACCCTATAAAAACTGTTACTAAATAACAGCAGATTAGAAGCTGTGTAAAAATATTCACATCCCAAAGCCAAACACACTAAACTCAATGTCTGGGCAGAGAAAATTTTGGCATCTTTACTGAAAAGCAGCTTTGCTACACCAAAAAAAGAAAGAGAAAAAAAGGAAACTCATTTCCCTATTGGAATCTTTCCTGCTTGTTGGAAAATTATATGAGGATGTGCCTTGCAGGTGTTACAGCGAAAGCTTCGGTAAATTAAACAAACCGTCGGGTTAAAGCAAATTCGTTCTGCAAAAACAGGAACTGCAGCGGTTTCTGTTTCTGTCTCACGAACCCAAAATGGGAGCACAACAATATTGTCTCAGAAACCCAAAATGGGAGCACAACATTTTCTCAGCTGAAAGCTCGGAAATGCTGCATCCCACTGAAAGACATGAGCGCAGTGTCGGGCTGGAGGATGGCACGAGGATGGGGGGGACATGAAATACCCCAATTTAATCTTGCTGCTCCAAGCTGGCTTTTAATATGAAGATAATTTACGGGGACCAGGGATGAGCTGAAAACAGGCAGGCTGCTGAATCCTGAGACATTTCCACCCACTCTGTTTTCACTGCATAAATCAAAGCCTGCCTTTGTTCGGCAGCGGTATTGTAGCAACGTCTAGGAGTTCAGATCAGTGATTGAGTTGTCTCTGAGTTAGCCATCCTGCAAAAAATAAAGAGCAAAATCCTCTGGAGTGGAAAGTTCGTGTGCCGTGTGCCTGGTTCAATGGGCACCATCCAGACCTGCAGGCATGGCTGGAGCCCCCGTTATACTGCAAGAAAACCGGTCCATCTGCAGTTTGAGCGAGGGAGGGACCAGGCGACAAACAGCACAATCATCAGTAAGTTATAGCGGCTATACATAATCAGTAGATAAAAAATTCTACAGCAAAAAGTGTGTGTCCATGTACAGCACAGAATAACAGTAAAATGAGGATTCTTTGCAAAATATGAAGCAAGACTCTTGGCTTGTAACTGGCCGGTTGGACAGCTGGCACTTATCAGAGAGCACCGCAGCAACTTCAAGCTTTTGTGGAGGAGGCAAAGGATCAGCCATGCAGTTATGAGGGGGGACTGTTCCCCCCTTGCTTCCCAAACAGGAGAAGCTCTCTGGGGAAAATAAAAAGGTGTTTGAGAGATAAAAGCGATCAAACGTTAAGGAACTTCAGCATTGCTGCTGGACCAACGGCTGGGCTCAGCATTGCGAGAAGGGCATTGCAGGGGCAGCATCTGAGACTGCAAGGGATGCAGTGGCTCTTTGGAGGGGTGGGTTGTCTGGTTTATCTCCTAGGGAAGGACCCCTGCCTACGCTGGCCTGCTAAGCTGTATGGAGGCAGCATGTCCTGGCCACACACTTGAGTACGTGGCTGACTGACAAGGCAGTGTTGTGCTTGGTCGCACCCGAACCATGTGCTCTGTGGGTTTGTGGGCTGGTATGGAGCCTCCACCTTCATCCAAAGTCCTCACAGGAGAGGTGCCATCTTCTGTAGCTGCTGGGAGAGGGGCTCCTTGCCCCCTGCACCCCTTTGTACCCGCTCTCCTCCCACCCTCCCATGCCTTTCCTCGTTTTTTCCATACACCTGCACTCCCATCTTTTCCTCCTGTCTTCCCCCAACTCTCCATCCCCCTGGGTTTACTGAGCATCTCCTGAAGTGTAAACCAAGGAGTTGCCTTTCCTGCCCAGGTCAACAGGCTTATTTCTATCCCTGTTGAAGACCGTGAAACAGCAGCCATTGAGGGAAAAATGGCAATGGAAGAGCATGAAGATGGTATATAAAATAATCAGCCATGTAAAATAGCTGTTTCTTTTTATTCAGTCATCATAAACAGAGAAGGGGAGCTCTAATAACACCTTCTTATAGAGTTTATGACCACAAGATATCACTGACGATGAAAGCTTGGGAGATCAGAGTTTACTGATCCCACTCAACATGGGCAGAAATGAGATGCACGGTTACAACCCCACAGGAATAAGGATTGAGACAGCTGACCTTCTTAGCTGAGCACATACGTCCTGTTAGCTAACAGGAGAGCAAAAATATTCTCTCTGTATGTAAGAAATATCATTCTTCCCACTGTGAAATAGCCGGTGTTGCCTTCTGGAGTGCCTCATCTTGGCTGTTTGTCTAAGCAAGACGCCCAAGCAGCCCTTGCGCTGCGCTGACACGATACCTTCATGTTCTGACCCTGTCTCGGTCTTCAGAGGAAAACTGCTGACAAGTCCATATTTCTTCAAACAGATTAATTGCTCTGACATATCTGTAACATAACCCAGAGACATCTTTCTCTCAAAAGCCTACAAGATGTATATCTCTGGCTGAACCCAAGATGCAAGCCTTCTGTAAAACAGAAGGAGCGACAAAAAACAACACAGCCAAAAGAAATGATCTAAGACTTTTGAAATATTTATCAATAGCTAAACAAATGAGTGCAAGAAAGTATTTTCTTTGCAAGGGCAAGTAACCCAGGAGCTGTAAGATGAATTACATGATGAATTATGACAGTTAGTATATTTGTAGTATCCGCACTTGTGTTGTAGCTAAATTAATTCAGGTAGCTGTACAGTATGAGCAGAGGTCTCAGGAATTACCCTAATCATTCAGATGTGACCTCGCTCTCTAATGCTCAGAAATTAGCAATACATCATTTGTTCTTTTAAGATCTGTGGTATCTTCATCTCTGCCCAGTGCTTACAAAAGCAATTGTAATTTTGCAAAATAAGCAAAAGGGATGGATAACTCCAATCAGATCAGAACTGTGGTGGCATCACTTGACTCTAAAGAGACTTTGGTGTAACTGCAGAGCTGAAAGGCTCTTCTCTTCTCTTCTCTTCTCTTCTCTTCTCTTCTCTTCTCTTCTCTTCTCTTCTCTTCTCTTCTCTTCTCTTCTCTTCTCTTCTCTTCTCTTCTCTTCTCTTCT
>Ga0065711_1033088_pt1 | contig 26138 bp, 9 predicted proteins | sample Hoacrofraction12_FD_59098 | JGI IMG/M metagenome (GOLD analysis project Ga0065711, IMG submission 59098) | Hoatzin crop microbial communities from Cojedes, Venezuela - Epithelial fraction 12 v2 (version 2) | ecosystem: Host-associated > Birds > Digestive system > Esophagus > Crop | place... | reverse complement strand
GCCATTCAGCCAGTTCTCAATCCACCTCATCGACCACTCATCCAGCCCACACTTCCTGAGCTTCCCTAGGAGGATGTTATGGGAGACTGTGTCGAAAGCCTTGCTGAAGTCGAGGTAGACAACATCCATGGCTCTCCCCTCAACTACCCAGCTAGTCATGCCATTGTAGAAAGCTATCAGATTGGTCAAGCATGATTTGCTGCTGTGAGCACACCTGACTGCAGACTTAACTTGTGAAGTTGTTACACGGCGGATCATTACATGAGTGACTGCAGTTCCTTTCCAACACATCACATCACATCACATCACACACCCTTGCAGGGCTTGATCTCGTAGGACGTGATCTGGAGGCAACTTACGGGCACTCAGGTGGCACTTGGTTGGCACTAACTTTCCTTGCTACAAAGGCTAGATCTAGCTCAGATAACCCTTACACAGCACCGGACAGTGCTGCACACGCATGCCCTGTGTTACCGTTCCTTGCCTAAGAAACACAATTCCTACTGCAAGGCATTAAGGAATAGAGTTATAGTTAACATGGGGATCTTAACTCTGATTTTTACTGACTTCTGTCTAATCAAAATTTCAGCCTTTAAGCTGCACTACAATAGTTTATTACTTCCACATTCTGCCCATCTATACTGCAACTTAAATAATGGCAGCCTTGTTAAAAGCAGTAATTCATGAATGTGGCATAATGTAAATGAATTGCAAGAGCTGTACTTCACTAAGATTATGTGATTATGTTACAGTTCTGAACTGAAAATACCACAATATGCAGACAAAATGCTTCTGAAACCAGAACAGCAGGTTGGCAGCGCTTTCACAGCATTCACCACATCCAGTTTCTACCTGCCAGTATTTAGAGTGTTCAGGATCATCGAAAGAAAAACAAAAGGAATATGTGAAACCCAAACAGTGGTGTTTCTTTGGCTAAGACAGGTCTGAAAGGTGCAAAACTCAGGAAGATATTTTGTGCTGAGTTACAGTATGCCTGTAGAAAATATTTAAGTAAAGCACTAATGACACTGTGCTCTTACATTGTCCCTTGATGACCACTTCAACAAGGTTAACGACATTTCTGTCGTAAGGAAGTAGCTATGGTACAGGTAACCTGCTCTCAAACATTTGATCTGGAGGAACATTTGAAGAAATCTTGTGACCTGACATATCCAGCTCACTAAATTTTAAACTTCAACTTTCTGGCAATACCGTGCCAGTGCTGACGACAGTTTGTTGACATTGGATTACAGAGATACAAAAAGTAGCCAGAACTGAGGCTGGAGTAGAAAAGTCATACCAGCAAGCTGTGACAACAAGAAAGGCAGTCCTGGAAGTCTAAGTCACAGCAAAAAAACCATTCCATCTGTCCTATCAACTTTTCACAATATTGTAAATGACCCAGTTTTACTTTCAGAGCCTCACTGACATTTTTCTGCCTGCTTATCTCTAACTTTTCATCTGCTGACATCCCCTTTCTCCTCCTCTATCTGCACGATGGAGAACTTAAAAATACAAATTCTATCTGCTTCCACAACCATCTTTTCACAGATGGGCCAATAAAGGTCTCTGCTGACGAACAGCAGCTCATTACTCATTCTTGTTACACTGGCATGCGTATCCTTTGAAGGAGATGAGATAAAACTGGGAATCTGATGCTTTTATAAAGTCCTTAGAGTGTCTGTAAGCCATAGAGCACTTTACGGCATCTGTTTCTCACCAGTAACCTTCGTATTTACTGTGAAATAAATATAGTTCATATATCCAACAGAGAATGGGAGGGAGTGATGCATTTTATGCAGAATTAAGTAAAAAAATTCTCAGAGCTAACTGCTTGGTGTGGTTAGGAAAGTTTAGAGTGTAACAGCTATGGGGACATTCTGCCTTCACGTCAGAGCAGGCAGTGTTGGCTGGCTGAGGTTAACTGAGAGCTGTACAAGGCAGCTATATCCTCCCTCTGTAGACAGGCTTAACACACAATAAATTTTGAGGTGTAGACACTAAGTAAGCATAGGAAAGTGAGCTGGGAGTGGCATGCCCACACCTTATGCAAACAACTGTTTAATAGTCAGATAAAACGGGGTGGAGAGGGGATGAGTGAGATTTGTAGCCAACGAGCCACTGGTAGCCAACAAGACAACATTCCCTGTTCCCACCACTGCACCATCACCCTAGACCACAATGGTACATCAGTGTCAAATTCTTACCTGATTGGGTATTCTTAAAGGTGGCCTTGGACCTCCAGGGTACCGAGGGGACATGAAAGGCTATGAAAAAAAAGAAATACTGCTAAATAATTAAACTTAGCTTGTAAATATGGCATTGAGCCATTGCGCGTATGGCTTGTGCCATGCTCACAGATCAGGCATCCAGCCTAAATACCTCCACAGAGCATTCTGTATATTATTCCACGTTTAGCAGAACTAAGTAAATTTAAGAGATTCCTAGCAAATGCATCTGCGAAGACATATTCTTTCAAACTTTGTTACAGCTACTGTGAATGTAGCAGACTATTTATTATTTATTACTCTACAGAAAATAACCATTACAATCACACATCCGCACTTTCCACTAGAGAAGGCAAAGATAGAAACCCTTGAATTGAAAAGAAAAATATTTTGGGGATAGTCAAGAGGTAAGTAACAGCAAAACAATTTACAAATATTTTCCATTCACTTTTTCGTATAAATAGAGTAAAATACAATACAACATTTAACCTGTGAGGGCACAGATTGCAACTTTATGTCATAAACATTTAGAACTTTGGTGGTTTAAATGAACCATCCTTATTCAGTGCTACTCCTCCCATCCCTGCTTACATAACTCCATGCTCATTCAGTACATCTCCTGTCTCAAAATCTAATATACACCCAAATCTGTCATACTACCTGGCACCCTGTGAGGTTTTAGTGCCTCTGCTACTTTGTGCCCACAAACAAGGTTAGTGACTTATGATAAACAAATGGTAGTACCAGCAAACACATTTACCACCTCTACTTCTTCCGTACCAAACTGTGACAATAATGTAGAAATCTAAAACGCTGGGAGATTAGTGGCAAGTCTGAGATCTACATGAGAAAGGCACAAACATATGACTAAACAGATGATGAAGAGGATCATCTTGGCAGGCAAATGTACCTATAACTCCAAAAGAAAATGAAGAGCTGAAACTATGACTGTGAATACAGGGACAAAAAAGACTGACTCTTTGTATCACTAAAGAGGAGCTCACTTTTGTTCATGACACTGTCACTGGAGACAAGGCATAGACAAAGGAAAGGAGCCTGCTGGGACTTCCCAATGGCAATTGCTGGTGACAAATGAGCTGCTGCATATTTAAACCCACTTGGGGTCTCTTCGAAAAGAAACAAATATACCTACACAGGCATCATCTAGTCAGCTGTAGCTAAGGACCACTGGCACATCACTAGAAGTCTATTATCAACACCACCGTTTTACAAACGGATGGCATATTTCAGCTCCGTCAGCAGCACTGCATTACAAACTACAATGCCAGTGACCATCAGTGTTAGTAATGCATGTATTCATAGCAGCAATAGCCAGCAAAAGAATTATAATTATGCTACCAGTAATTAGTAATGGAATTTTTCCTATGTTCTTGCATAAAGAAATTTAACAGAACCTTTCACATCTCACAATCAGATAAAGTTGAAATAATGTAACAGGTACCTGAAAGCAATTTAAAATACACAGGGTTTACAAACTGGAGAAGTAAGTTCAATGACAACTGTGAAAAGATTACTTTAATTAAAAAGGCATTCTAAATTACATGCTACAGAAGCGGGAGGCTTCCTCATGTCCCCTCTCTGATGGTGAGATTCTCTGATAAGAAAGAAAGAAAAAAGGATTCTGCGTGTGATGAAGGCTGCAAACATGCAGGCCACTGTAAAGCAGTAGAAGTGCAAGGAAATTAGAATCTCAGCAATTTCCATAAAGGTCAACCAACTGCACTGTACAGCACGCAGCACACTCTAGTGATTGGCTCTTGGATTCGGCTTAGCTCATTCAGCACACAAAACCTTAACTTTATTTACAGTTGCACAGCTCATAAAAGGGAAATCAGCAGTGTCTCTCAAGTCAATCATATCTTAATGTAGAATCACACTACTAACACAAGTACATAGTAGTGCGTTATTGGCAGAACATCTACTGGTTTCAAGCAGGACAGAAACCTGCTTATGCCCTCTCTTCCCAAGGGGTTCCCCTTTCTACCCAGTTTATAAAAATACCTAAAAACTTTTTTTTTGTGTAGCACTGAAATTCTATCAAAAAAGATGAAATGAGTACTCCACTGCATTAAGGAGAGAAAGAAGCTTCCTCATATAAAGTCACAATTCCACTTTTCAAAATACAACTCACATTGTTTCTAATGCCTGCCAATTAGAGTCTATACTTATTGGTGTGCTGCGCCCCTGAGGTCGGTATCTGCTTCAGATTTTTGAGAAGGTCTCGATCTAGGTAGGTCTCAAGTCTACTTAAAAGCCTCACAGAGTACGACCAGGATTATCCTCCGAAATTATATACAAATCATGCATTATACTGTGTTGAGGCACTGCTTCCTAAGCAGGCATCAAAGCAGACTTTAATTTGAGAGCTAGTGCATCTGTTCTTAAATGACTTGTTAGTTCATTGTATGCAATAAGTACATGAGCCTCTTTGATATAACTCTGTCTTACAAGAAGGCATATATACATTAAATATTTATATATCTCTGTATTCCCCTTAAACATATTTGTGGAAGTGTTTAAACCTTCTCGCGTTCTTTAAGCAACTGAATCCAAGTGGAACTGCAATGAATGACTCCATGTAGTAAATTTCAAATAGTTCTTACGGTTCTTGACGATCCACAGATACAAACACTGCACGGTTCTCTAGGCAGGAAAATATATAAACAACTGGGAAGCACAGCTAATGTTTTGATGAATGTAAGTATCCACAAAGATCCGAACAGCATTGCAGAAAATGGTGAGATACTGATGTTCAAGTACAGTTCTAAAAAATTTACAGTTTTGGACTAGCATTTATTGCTTAAGTTTGCCACAAAAATTCTACCACCAAAAGAAAAACTTACATATTCTAATTCTTGCGTCTGTTACTAAACTTCTCCCTTTCCATCACCAATGTCATGTTTGTCCACAAAAGGCTCTACTAAGATGTATCTGTATCAAGAAACCCAGGAAATTCTGTCAAACTTTTTAATGAAAATAAATTAAACACGAACCGATTGTTACTAAATGAGGAGCAATTTTTTTCAAGTCTGACACACACACACAACATTATTAAGCACTAGGCATTCTGAAAGACAAGAACTCAACAGTAGGCATTCTTTGTCACGTGGTATTTCGCTCCATCCTTTGTAATGAAGAAAAACAAGCTGACATTCAGTCTCTGACCTAATTTTACTTTATTGTTAAGAGTTTCTGAAATAACCATGGCTTAGGGAGGAATCCCCATGGGCCTACATTTCTTAGGGCTAGTAGCTGTCTCTTTCCTTGACTTCTTGGAAACTTATTCCTCCCCTCTGTTAAAGACATTGCAGCAAATGCATCACAAAAACTAATGGGTTCAAAATATGGGCACTAAATTAAAATCAGATTTTGAATCGGTCCATGCAGTGCTTGTCTTCTGAAGAAAAAAATAAATCTTTCAATTGTTGAAGACTCTGACACTTCTGCCAGCTACCTCAGCCTTGTGTCAATTCAAAAATCAGCATCTTGATAGTCTAAAACCTTTAATGGATCCCCACACTGAATTCTCAGCAAGACAGACTCTTATTTGTCTCAGAGTTCAGCAGGGTGACTGGATAAGTGCCACGCCAATGAATCAAACACTTCCTTGCTTATCCCTGCTAGCAGGGAGGGAGAGGGCTGTCAGCAACACAGAGAGTACAAGAGCACTTCTTCCACCTAAGGATTATAGACATAGGACTCTTAGTCAGAAATAATTAAGCTAGAAAAATATGCCAAAAGATAGGTAAGGTGATTTAATAATGCAGCAATAACTTTAGCTATTGGGTAGGAAGAAGACAGAGGGGCAAAAAATATTCTCTCCTAGAGCTCTCCTTGTGCAAAAGGATGTAGGATACTCCTCAAATAATACATCTGGCATTTCACGGCCAGATCTTAGCTTAAGATGTTTCAGAGCCTCTCTAAGGGAAACCATGCTCCCAAAGCTGATCTGACTGAGGAAGAAGGGTATTACCAGAGGGGCTCCATTCCACAGTAATTTCCAGGGATGAAATGGCTCTCAAGGGTTTCCAGTCAGTACTGCAGCCTCCAAGTCCCTCTAATCTGCAGCAGGGACATTACGCCAAGTACGAGGAGGTGTAAACAGCGCCACTGCTCACTACCCTAAGCTACAATTAACTTCTCAAATGCAGTTCAGGAACTGGCACATACACTAATGTATTAAGAAAAGCAAAAAAAACCCCAAATCCAAAAGAAACAAACCAACCAAACCAAAAACTGGGGGTGTTGGGGGTGGGGGAGAGGAAGGAGAAGAAAGGAACACGAAGAAAACAAACTAACACGCAAGAATGTCATATCTAAGCCACAACTGAGATGGAGATGCCACCAGCATTTGAAAACGTGTCACACAAATTGCAGCAACAGCAGAAGATTCCGGTAACTGCTTTGGAGAACAGCCAACTAAACACATCTGTGAACCCCAGTGTATTATACTTACTGCCTTCGGGTATAAAATTCAGGGAGCTGGTATCACAAAAAGCATCTTGAAGGCAAGATCTCATGCAGCTGAGACCAAAGGAATGTCAGGAATACAAGCAGAAGTTTCTACTAAACTGGGTGAAAAAGAAGCCAGAGAGGAAAAACCTTTTGTGTAGTCACTGCAGAATATATGTATTTATCAACTTAAAGTGAAAAAACAACCCACCTAAAAGGAGAAAAGTACTAAAAAAAGAATACTAAAAAGATACTGAAAGAAGAGAGACTAGATAAGATAAAATAAATACGTGAAATGTTAAATTCAGTAAGCTCCCTGCTCTTACTTACGGCATCCTCTCATGTCGAATTTTTAAAAATACCTAGAAAAAATGTTAAGAACTTGATGATGGTGCCACACATTCTAGTATTTTTTGTTACCTTTCTGCTAGAAAAGAACCCAATTGTGTGCAGGGAGAGTAAAGGGTAATTTATAACCTGTGTATTCAATACAATTTTGTGAGTACAGGCTTGGAGCAGACCTGCTGGAAAGCAGCTCTGCGGAGAGGGAACTGGGTGTCCTGGTGGATGACAGGTTGACCATGAGCCAGCAGTGTGCCCTGGCTGCCAAGAAGGCCAATGGCATCCAGGGATGCATCAGGAGAAGTGTGGCCAGCAGGACGAGGGAGGTTCTCCTTCCCCTCTACTCTGCCCTAGTGAGGCCTCATCTGGAGTACTGTGTCCAGTTCTGGGCTCCCCACTTCACGAAAGATGAGGAGCTACTGGAGAGAGTCCAGCGGAGGGCTACGAGGATGATGAGGGGACGGGAGCATCTCTCCGACAAGGAAAGGCTGAGGCAGCTGGGCTTGTTTAGCCTGAAGAAGAGGAGGCTGTGAGGGGACCTTATAAATGCCTATAAACATCTTAAGGGTGGGTGTCAGGAGGATGGGGCTAGACACTTTTCAGTGGTGCCCAGCGATAGGACAAGGGGCAATAGGCACAAACTGAAGCACAGGAAGTTCCATCTGAACATGAGGAAGAACTTCTTCCCTCTGAGGGTGACGGAGCCCTGGAAGAGGCTACCCAGAGGGGTTGTGGAGTCTCCTTCTCTGGAGATATTCAAGACACGCCTGGACGCAGTCCTGTGCAGCCTGCTGTAGGTGACCCTGCTTCGGCAGGAGGGTTGGACTAGATGACCCACAGAGGTCCCTTCCAACCCCGAACATTCTGTGGTTCTGTGATTCTGTGAGTTGTGTGTGCATGTACAATGTAAAAATCTTGTAAAATGCTATTGTTCGTAATCCCTGGGAACACAAAGGGACAAGCAGAGAGTGAGTTTCTCAGTAGTGAAGTCTTTGAATAAGCAACGTTGAAGCACAGTAGTCTCACTGCCTACATTTTGGTTCCAGTATTCAGGAAGAATGACTTTACCAAAATTATCCACCAGGAAGCTAATGATATAAAGGCACAGAAGCTGGCACTATTATCTGCCAGTTGTGTAATTCTTACTCTGTCTCTTTTTAGTTGTTTTAGTGAGTCTAGAATATGGTATGGTTCAGTCTTCTTGTACCTAATACTGGTGGAATAAGAGAATTTAGCAGACGGTGTTCTACTAAATATGACAGATTTCAATAGATCTATTTTTCTTTAAATTTACTTCCCTTCCAAAACCTGGGAATATACTCTACTTGCTTACAAATGATTTGGGTTTTGTCATTGACTTTCTAATCGTTTTTTTTACTCATACTGTTACATTTATTCACCACATTTTGTCCCACATACATAGTGAAATTTACAATAATCCACAGACAAATAACTAATCCTGAACACTGCTTACATTTCAATTCCTATTGGGACTGGATTCCTAATGAGATTGAATTTACCGTAAATGTATCTATCTGTTCCAATACATACGTACTACTTGATACCCTATGACTTGCTATACCGGATAGCACACTCATGTAACAAACACACAGCAGGAAAACAAGTAAATGCAGTTCAGAAAAAGTTACTGTATTTATTGGGCATAAGTCATGGAGAAGTTGCAAACATCCGCTAACCATGAGAATACCAAGAGCCAAAATGCCAGCAAACCAAGCTTGGGCTGGGGAGAATAAAATGGAATCAATATTGCTTGAACAGGAGAACCCTGTCTACATGGCACGAAAAAAACCCACCCTTATCAGTCAGGGTAGTTTAAAATAACAGTACTCATCTAGACTCACATTAACATCTTCCCAGCCAGGTGTACTAAAAGGCGTTTTAAGCTTGGGAAAATATGTGTTTGTCTGGTTAAAGCAGGACAGAAGGTATGTGTTCAAGCACACCATTGATCTGATTTAAATTCTACGTTTAAGGCTGCAGCAGAAAGCAGGGCAGTAGCTCAGATGGTCTCATCCAGCCAAAATACACGCACTGAGGCTGATCAGGGTGACTTGCTCAGTGAGACGCGTGGAAGCCCCAGGAGGGATGTCCTCAACGCACTGATTGCTCAAGTCATTGAAGGTGTCCCTTGCGCCACTTGGCCATCCTGCTGTGCCCAAGATGAACGCTCCTACAGGAGATCTCACGGAAGGGAAGGTGCTTCATGTGTCTCGGGTACTTCAGCACAGTGCCAGCCATGCCTGACCAGCCTTGAGCAAGCGGGCTCACCTGGACACCTCTGCCTGCCTGGGGCAGCACCACCCCGCTGAGGAAGCAGCGACGGGCAAGGGGAGAGAGGGTCCGTCCCTAACAACAGCTCCATCCATACCTGGAGGAGGATGCTGCATCTATGACATGCTCTTACTGCATTTTACATGGCTCACGAAAGCCGAGCAATGGGTTCTTCTTGCACCAGACAGTGCTCCACAGGGCTTCCCAAAAACATCTCTAAATTCATGGTTTTAGAAACAAACAAAAACAATCGACAACTGTTTTTCAGAATCCTTTTTTCTTTTTTTAACCTGCATTATCAAATTTAGAACAAACTCCTTACATTGTACATCTCAGCACCCTGAGAGGCAGATGATGCTTCTAACTGGAGAATATCTCTTAGGGGAGTAACAAGAGCACACACCAAATCACAAAACACGCAGTGAAACACATTTTTAGCACTCAGTATAGAAAAGGACTGAAATGGTATTAACTGGTTTGTATAATTCAGTCACCATAATCAGCACAAGCTCTAAACACTACTTATTACTAGAAGCTGAAAATAACCACAGACTTAATTTCTACACACTACCACAAATTATTTTAAATTTCCTGTCTGCCACTTCAAAGGCAGGAATTGTAAGAGGGTCCAAGCTGCCAACATCAAGGTCATAAGCCAGACTGGAATACTCATAACGACCAAATCTCTTCCTTTATTCACTTAAAGTTCTAAGTGGCAAGAAGTGAAATAAACCAAAAATCATTGCTCTCCTCTCCTTCATTAAAAAATTAATTCACTTGCCAAGTTGCATATTCTGTCTCTAAGAATACAATTTCTGTTAATTTTTTTTTGGTTTTCGAACTCCATTCTTGGTTAAAAGGACTGACATCACTTAACTATTTACAGCCCAAACAATGAGATATAAGACTGCTTGGTACTTTTATTTCATTTTCTTACTGTAGTAGCAGTACTGAAAAATGACTAGTAAGTAACATGTTAATATATCTCCTTAAGACTCCGACATTTTATAGAACGGTTTAGAGGTGCTTTACAACTACCACTGGTGTGCATGCTTCCATTTGTAATGAAATAGGGTTTTGCACTCTTGAAGAGCTCCAGTGGTGAACCATAAAATATGTGTGAATTTCCTCTACCATTTTTTGTGGACAAGTCTATCAGCGATAACAGTCACCACAGTGTATAAGACACTCTTGATTAACACGTTTCAATTCTAACCAGGACCAAATGAAATTAGCTCTTAAAATGACACTCCTGTTGGCACAACCCGCTGATAAGCACAAACATGTAACTTATACTCTGCTATCATAGTTTTTTAACAAAAAATTATTTTGCTATTCACTTGCATTTTACTGTTAAATATACAACCCTTCTTGCCCTCCTTTGCACCCCAAATGACTACTACAGTGTTAGAAGTCTTTCTTTTGTATTTTGCTAAAGTATTTCAGGGATTATATACAGGTTACACATTACGCATCTTGTAATCTACCAGTACAAATCAAACCAGCTGTTTTCATCGACGCTATTTCACACAAAATCATGTTAAGATTCTCAGCATTGAGACAGGTTTCCTTCCTGCATCGGCCTTTCCTCAAGACCAAACCTATTTCCATGAGCAAGTTCTCCTCTGTGCTTCAGATGGAGATCTCTGAAAAAATAATTTTATTATTTGTGGTTTTCTAAGAGCAGCCCGACATGCTCTGACAAGCTATAAATACCAACAGTAAGAGGTTTGACTTAAGAGTATCGAGTAAAACTAAAAATCTTTTTTAAAAATCAAAGAGCCTTCCACAGATATCTGTCTTACCACATCTAAAATTCCAAAAGTTACAACAATACTAGCATTTCAAACAAAATTAATGCTTTACCCCTGGTCAGGAAATACAGAACTCACTCTACTATATGAAAGAATGCTGCAATACACATCCTGCACACTCTGCATAGAAAAATGAAGAAACAAAACCTCTTAAAAAAAAGAAAAGGAACAAAAATCTTCTGTGCCTAGCTAAACATTTCTCTGTGATGCTAAAAGCAGGATCTGCCCACTTGCCTGACTGCCTCTCCAGAAATTTGAGAAAGTAAATAAGACTAATTTTGATGATAGATGATCTTTAGGAACTGTACTGTTATTACACCTGTCTCACTTTGTGGGAAATACCATTATCTCATGCTCAAGAAGATTCAGCAAGTGGGAGAGAAAGGGGCTAAGTTCTGCATGTGATAATAACAGAAGTTTTGAAAGAAACACTATTTTAGAAGGGCTATTGGCTATTACCTACATGCATCTTAAACCAGGTTAATAGTTTTTAATTTTTATTAAATGCAAATACTACAGAAAACAGAGTACTGCAAAGCTTACAAGTTAAAACCAAACCATCAATAAGTATGACTTTTTTTAAAAAAATAAACAAACCGTGCTTTTAGAATTCAGACATCATACACACAGACCACTAAGCTTCAGAAAGCACTTTCTTAAATTTAGTAAACCTTCTAGTCACCCCTGATTATGATATATGATTGATTTTCTGGACCAACTTTGACAATGACAAGCTGGAGTTTGTTACCCCTGCTGTTATAATTAATAAATACATTATTTCAAAGCTACATGCATTATCACCATCCAAGGATTTTGGCTTCAACCCCAAGCACTTGTGGCTCACATAAAAAGCCAGAGTCAGACTGTGACAGGAACTGAATTAACCTCAGTGTAAGGAAGCATCATATATAAATGACAGCCCTTCCCCTACTCTTCAGTACCACTTCAGCAGCAACTCTAAAGGCAATTTTGGTGTATCGTCAGTACACTTAAATTTCTGCAGTTTATCTCACTAACGGAGAACGTGAATTTTCAGGATAAGATTATGAAGTTCAGAACAGATCTGCCACGTAAACGACTTCTGACCAGTTCCACTCTTTCCCCTCGCACCACTCCACGGCCAGCAGTGGGTCTGTGGCTGCTTGAGATGGCAGGTGGGGGAAGTGTGGGCTCAGAGCTTATTTAGCTACTCGAGCTGAGCAGTTTTAATTTGTTCTAACAGTTACGAGCAGTAAAACCGTTACCACAACTGCACAATGGAATTATCAAAGCCAGCAGATGTCGGACACCTTTATCTTTTTAAAGCTGACTTTATTCCTGGTATTTAGAGAAAATGAACAAAAAAGAGAGCTCAGACATAAACCACTTACAGATCTTTCTAGATGCTACTCCCCTCTCAAATAGTCTAAAAGGTCAAAATATTTTTTAAAATGGAAATATTTTAAAATACAGTGTGATACTGGCAAGGACAAAACTGTACACATCCCAGTTCTGCATAGAATTAGACATAAGCATAATATTATGCACTTCAGTATTCCCAGTAGGTGTTAGTCTCCTATACTGGGGTGTATGCATTTAAAAATAATGGAGAATCCAAAAATACAATAAAATTATTCTTACTAACATTAATTATATAAACACAGGGGGGGAAAACATCCCCTCTGAAATCTATTTTCAGAGTTTTTCAAGGCTACCAAAGCAGCTACCTTTACTCACAAGCTGTGTTTGTAGCTCTGGTGACGTTTCATTCACTTACAGTTACATTCTAACAATCCACAATGCTTTTCAAGCTTCTGGGACTTCCCTGTACCTGCTCAGCTCAGGGCCCAATTCTTTAACTCTTCACTCCTTCACCTACAATTATCTCATTTGCTCTTCTGGAATTCAGGATGAGTGTGAACATGCAGCAAATCCAGCTAATTTTGCAGTCATGCTCCATTTTTAATCATTTTTAATGATTTGTACATTTTAGTTTTAAAAAAAAAGTACAGGCAATGCGGGAAAAGTGGGGAAAACACAAGGATCATCAGTGAAAGGTAAGCGACGAAGCAGGATGCTACCATAAAGAAGTGTGGATGCTTGAATGAAAATTCAGATGGGGGATGAAAAATGGTAACACCCTGGAAAACCAGGAAACTACGTGAGCATTAGGGGAAGACCATATTTTGAACAGTTCAGAAGGGTTTATAAAGAAACAAAATGTTTTTTAATCGATACAGACACACATCTTGGTCCTGCAAAGACCAGCCCGAGAGATGTCTGCATCTTCTAGCTTTAGTCACGTAATTTGGCAGCTGGAATTAGGAATCCTCATTCCTTCCGCAACAACGACTCCTCGGTGGGCAATTCATAGCAGCAACACAGTCACTCCAAAACAGCTTTAAAGGGACGCTGGAGGATTGCTCCCTCCTCATCTTCCTTACTGCTTGATGCTTGTTCAGATGAGCAATCTGTGAGGATGTTCTGTGAGTGCGAAGGGGCTGAGGCAGAGGACCACGTACGCAGCAGACCCCTGGCCAGTACAACAGTTTCCAAGACCTTAATACAGGCGAGCTAGATTAAAGTGAGTGCAAGGACCGAGTTGAAATGCCAGACGGGCTGGTTTAACCCCAGCTGTCATGGAACCAGAGGAGATGTAACGGTGCCGTATTTGGGAGACTTCAATCAATGGCTTTTAAAAAGGAGAAGATATTTTGCAGCCTTACATAGAACCCTACAAATCCATTTTCTTTTTATATATAAATAGATCACTATTTCTGTTTCAAAATGCAAGGTGTGTGTTGCTACTGATTTTTAATTCTTTTTGGTTATTTTCACTACTTAAATGCTATTTAAACTCATTTTTTATGGCAAATAGCAATGCCACGCAGGAAGAGAAACAGAAAAGTTCTTTCTGCTCATGTGTCTTACCATAATGGTGCTCTCCTAAAGCATTAGGTCCGCTCTACTAAAGCACAACAAGGCTAAAAATAATGTTGTAAGACAATATGGACTGAGCTAAAATGAGAATGAACAACTGCCACTAGATGGCATGACAGCCTTACATTACTCTGGTGGGCTGGGTTTGGTATTTTTCTTCCCCTTTATGTAAGAGGAATATGTAACATTTGTATTTCAAACATGGTGTCGACACATTTTTCCTATGTCATTCCAAGTATATTTGATGATCACAAATTGATCACAGAAATGAAGTGAACTACTTGACAATTCCTTTGGAATATGGACATACACTATGGAAATAAGGTTCAGTGGTAAGCTCAACTAGAACAAATTCTAACAAATTTGCTGATAAAAAAGCAATGCATTTAAAAAAAAGAGCACATCACTTATATATGAAAAGGTATAATCAGTGATAGAATTTAATATTTAAAAAAATTACCAAATGAACAAACTGTCAATTATCAAACAACCTGCTTCCTCTAAATCTCAGTTGGCACTTGTGTTAACTATTCAGCAGTGTCTCTCAGGTGAGTTAAGTACAAACCCAATGTTCTCATCAGCCTGAATGCCTTTAAAAAAACAGACAGGTTCCTTACACAGATGCAGACACAGCAAACTTTTGGTCAACCATGTAATAAAAGAGGTGAAGATAACTGGGGTTTAATTAAACATGCATTTATATGCTTCTCATAATTGCACTGAAAAAGTAAGCAATTAGGGTCAGATATTCAGCAATGCTAGTTGTCACTAATTTGGAAAAACTTTATGAATTACATTGGGTGAGAACATAGAATTCTGTATTTAAGTGTATTAAAACTGGAAAAGTAACTTAAAAGCAAATAAAATCCTGTGAAATCAATATTTCTCATTTTGCTTAAAAATTCAAAATACTTCATTGAACACAAGCTCCAAAACTTCCCTCTGGCCCCTGTTTATTTGCTTACTAAAGCTGATATTGTCCACAGAGATCAAATAAACAGTCTGCAAAAATACAAATGTAACATATCTCTATTTTTTTAGCCAGTTTAAAGACCAGTGAACATACGGATGGAAACGGACCAGCACTTCACTACCTAGAGAGCACTGGTGTGTGCTACGGAACAGAAGTGTATCCAGTCTTCAAAATTTCCATGATGGTACTTCCAAATGTTCATGTCGTTATCTTCTAAATGCATGCTGTACCATGATGTGCAAGTATAAAACATGATTTGTCTCCCATCTCTCTGTCCTCGAGAAGAAGGGAGTGAGGGTAGTACTGAACACTTTGAAGACCTTGCTCTGCCTGTATCTAAGATGGCTTTCACAAGTAACACTTCTGTACTGCACAGAACCAACCCTGGCAAAAAATGCTGATTGTCCTCAGGACAGAAACCAGAAGTAAGATTGGATGTGAAAATCTGGGAGTCTTTTAATTCTATGACCTAATCCTCTTTCATAATGAGTGGATGAATATAACTCACCGTAAATTAGTGTATTAGAACCTTGTGTAAAGCTTTGGCTGCTGACATTATATGCATCCTGTAATGCCTAGACCTGAAAGTAAACAATTCTTACTCTTCTTCAGTCCTCCAGTAGCTCTACTATTTCAGTATCTGACACGAGTCCAAAATGAGGGGTGAAGACTAGGGTCACATGGATCACTGTGGATGGCCATATGAAGAAACTAACAACAGAGTAATTCTAATGCTAAGAAATGGCACAAAAAAAGTCCTAAATGACTATTTTAGTAGCACAGTAGCTAAGTGCCCTGCTCACACCTTAGATCCATGTATAGGATGTGGTCTAGAGAGGAAAACTGGCAAACTGATGATGTATTTCAAGACTCAGACTGCAGTTAGATGACCATTTCAGAAATGTATACAGCCATCTTACCCTTATGCAATCTAAAATAGTTTTACGACTCTGTTGCCCAAGTAATTCATGATCTTTTAAAAGGATCATCATTTCTGACATTCTGTTTTACTAGGTGGAGAAACGTGGACAAAGGAAATTGAAACGACTTATTTCAGGTTACTCAGGAAAAATGTGGGTAACTTAAGGATGAATTGCACACCGCTTTTTAGCATCCAGGCTCACACTCTGATTCCCAACCATTATCCCTCTCTACGGCTCCGTATTTAAAAAAGCAATTTACCAGCAGCACTGACCCACCAGACATCATCCTCACAGAACTGCACTTGACCCATTCTTTCAGCCTGAGACAAAATCAACTCTAAAACTTTTTTTGGTTTTCCTATTTGGAGTTTAAGAGTCTTGTATAACAGAACTGTTGTCTTTGCTCCTCCTACAGTTCCACATATTCAGTTCTGCTGCTAATGAACCCAGAGCAGATTTGGTTACTGTATGAACCCAATGTATTTCCAGAGTACTACCTATTGTACGTAATGAAAGCAGATGAGGATAAAGAAAAAAAGTAGCTATGAAATTTAAAGTTACATTAACTACGTACACACCAGTAGATGAAATTGAGACAACTGTAACTCCACATGAATCTGTCTTCCTGACTTTTCAAATTTCATTTTTGACACTGTAAACAATTATCTTTTAAAAAAAAAGTCATTGAGCTGATGACAGTAATTGTGAACAACTCTATGACGTTCCTTTTACTGTATCATTGTCAGGCCAATGCCTTTGGATTTTGGACCGTCAGCACTGTAGTCATCATCATTCATTACCGGAACTGAAGTGTAAAAATACAAGTACAGAGAGATTTAAGACAAATTCAGCTGGTGGCTTCAGAACTCCACCTCTGTGGACCAGGCATAAAACAACAGAGACTGCTAATTAACATCAGTGCTAGTGGCCTCCATATACATGAAGACATCATTTTACAAAGAGCAGAGTTTTACCAGGTACTGTCTGAAAAACCATACTTCTCTCATATTTATCTACCTTCATGTGCTACACTAGCGCACTGCACTATTTTCTTTTATAAAAAATAAAATAAATGGATTTTCTTTTATAAGAAATAAAGGTCACGGAAATAATGCTAGTGGTCAGCAGTGCCAATAAAAAAATTGTACCCAGGTAACGTTTCTCGGTTCCCAGCACAGTCTTCACCTAGGTCGCCATGCTCCCCTGAACTGTCTAGTAAGAAGCAATTACAGCAGCAAGAGCATCCATTTTGCTTATGTCCCAGTTAGTGGTTAGCGCCGCACACCAAAACAGAGCTGCAGTGCCAACCCAAGAGCCAGTACTGATGAGAAATGAAATGACTTTAAATCATCTCACAATTCTGAGTTAGCCAAGCAGAGCTCAAAGGTAGTGGTCATCAACAGCTTCAGCTTAGGCCAATCCAAACATTTCATGAAGCAACAAAAGGCAGCTTTATCACTCCCAGATGACCTCCTAGATCAATTTTAGGTTGCAAAAAGTTGAAATACTATGTTTTTGTAATCCAAAGTAGTGAACTACATGTAGATATAAGCACTATTCTCCCACTGTTTCTATAACCGTCCAACTCTTACAAAACAAAATTGTTCATTTTCATCACCTATGAGCGAGTTGCAGGTCTACATTCCAGCCTCTCAGTGAAACAACACTCGCATTTCATAGAAGCTTGTCAGTATTCAAACTAAGACTTATGTTTTCTGTGGTGCTTTTGGTTTTACTCTTGTGATCAGTCAGGATCAGAGGAAATGCAAAAGCGTATACAGAAACTGACTGTCTAGTTAAAAGTGTACTAGAAAGAAAGCACCTATGAAGGAATTAGGAGGTTTTGACCATGACTTTTTCTTGTCTTTTTGCCTGCTTTTCACAGCCACAAATGTTGCTCCTCAATTTTCAAGGTTTACATACATGGCTATATCTGCCACTGTATTTTCTTGTCTTCATACAAATCAACACTGGTAAGATTCAGCTCCGTCTCGAAGTATTACAACCAGATATTAACTGCTTCTTGACAACCCTCACTCCAACAACACAACACATTGTCATGGACTGTCTGTGCAGATTTGCTTTATACACACCTTCCTCACAGTTTCAGCACACTGTTAAGTAACTGACGGGATTTTGGCTTAGCTCCCCTTGCTGGGATTGCTCTCAACCATATCAAGGTGTCTGCTACCAAACTTGCAGTTGGATTTGCTAACTAGCACGTTATTTCTTTACGTATATTCTTAAGCAGATGACTACAGCAAAAACTAATAATCTCTTGAAAAAAGTTTATTCTGTTGACAAGGCCATTCAACTGGGGAAGGGAGATCTCTATCAGCTAAAACTGTAAGGGACTAATCTTGAGTACTGCATGTTACAGAGAGCCACGATGGCACAGACCCAGTAGTTTCAAAGAGAGGTGAAGGGTGATGTCTGGAGGAGTCCAGATCAGACTGTGCAGACCAGCTCCTGGAACCTGCCTTGCAGAAGACCCACTGGCCGTGCTGTTGAGGTGATGATAGCTCTGATTATTGTCACAAACTGTGTTACACTGAAAATGGATTTTCCTCTGTTTATTTTCAATTGCAGGCCTTGCAAAAAGAGCAGGCTGTTGGTGGGGCTTCAAGTAAGACTGAAGTCAGATACTGACAGACAAGGTAAGTTTATCCATACTTAATTTTCTATCATCTTGTCTTTCTTGTATCTTTAAAAATCTAGAGTGGCTAGAAGTCTTTTCACACTTCTAAAAACAAAAGTCCCACACCCGCCTCCCACAAAACCTTTAAAACAGTTACTCTCTCCTCTATGCTCCACATACTTGCCTATCTGTACCCCTTCCCCCTCTTAGTTGCCCTCAAATACAATAAAAGAAGTAAACTTCAAACTTTAATTCCTTTGACATTTCAAGTGGAGTGGGTGGCTAAAATAAGAAAAAGTGAAATATTTATACAATCTAAAAATCAATATAAAACTGTGTTTAAAAAAATCTACCTAGCCAGCTGTTCAAAACAAGAAAAGCAGACATAAAATAATTAATCAGTTGTGCCTGCTCCTGAGGATTTTGTGACTGGCAACAGTAGGATATTTCCTACTTCACTTGCAAATATCTTTTCATTCATGTGTTAAAAAACATGCCTCAGTTCTTGAGTTGATCAAGGAAACAACATGATCATGCCAGGTTCAGGCTTTCTTTATGTAGGTATCAATACCCCAGATTGCAGTTTTTCCCTCTGTGATGGTGGGAAAAGGAAGATCATACAAATAATGTTTTCACTTACATACAGTATAAATAAAGACTGCTGATAACCTGCCATTTTTGTACAATCACCACTTGGCTAAAAGAAAAAATAAAATATTTCTTCTTTTTTTTCCAGATGAAATATGCTTCTTTTGTCTATATACCTCAGTGAAGAAGGAAAAAGATACTGGTCTCTACCTGGATTTCAGTGCTTTGTTTTTACAGAACATCCCATCATGATATTCTCCCCACATCACAATCCTGGAAATCTGGGTTGTTTCATTCACATCATGAAATCAAGTATGTGAAGTGGAAATAGCTGTTCTTCCTAAAGAACTATTTCAATGCTGAAGATGCTGCTACTTTTGCTCCTGCTGCACAGCCACTGTTTGCCCATGTGGAGAAAACCAGTCAAGCTTTGGCGCAGGGGAGACGCAAGCTCACTCATAGGAGCGGTCCAATCTCAAATTACAACTGTTAGGTTGGCCTTGCACTAAAAGCCGCCATTTTTTCCACTGCAGTATTCTGTATTGTTAATGTTCAAAGTGCTCACTGGGTATTTAGTTTCATTTATGACAAAAATTAATAGAAGCAGCACATGGTCTAAATTCTTGGCTTGTTTTTTTAGGCATTAAAGTTGAGATCTTCAACGTGCAAAGAGATGCTTGGTAGGATATTCTTTATCCCCTAGGTCTAATTCCCACAGAAACCGGAACATCTTAAAAATGTGGCCTGTGGCTTTATCACAGAGCTAAACATGACCAACAACATTCTTAAAGTTTCAATGCAATGTATGTATACTATGATAAGAAATTATTTTAAAATTACATTCAATCACTTTCAGTCTCCACTCAAAAACTGGCACCATTTCTTATCCTTGAAATTTTGAAATGAGTTGTGCTCTACTATTTCATAAATGAAATACTTGTCAGTCAGAAAGATCCCTTCTTTTTCACCTATTCACTTTTGTTAAAAAATAAACTCTGAAGTACTGCACCATACAGTGAGACATAAGTTTAGAACAGGACCTTTTCTACAGAGTTGTAAACAGTATTATGGAGGATTTTCTATCCTAAAATTCCTGTAATCATAATTTTTCTGAATACCTGAAAAAACCCCGGTGGTACAGGACCTACTGGCATGCCATCTCCTGGGGGAATGTTTCCTAGCACTGGACTGGGAGCTGCTGCAGCACTCTGAAAAGAACAAAGGGAAAATAAACCTTTGTCATTGCATGGTAGGCATTAAACCCCCCAAAAAACCCAAACCAAAAAAAAACCCCAAACCTGACCAAAATGCAGAAAGTAATTCTCTGGATATGTCATAATGTCATTGTTTCATCTGAAGGTAAATTAAAATCGCATTGTTTTTATAGTCTTCGCTTATACAAGTATAATGATTTGTTAAATAACATATGTGTGTTGAGGGGAAGGATGCTAGAGATTGCACGGATATACAAATATGTGTCAGTTCGACAAATCTTGACTAGATTTTAAAAAACGTTGCATCTGAATGTGTCTACATATATACAAATGTGAAGGTAAGTCGCACACTTTTTGTTGTATTATGTGTATAAACATCCTCACACATGCACACGGATATACATATAGCATAAACAAAGTAATTTATGCATTTTATCAGCAATTTGCAAGCACTTTAAAGATAAGCGGACTGTAAATTCTTTCAGAACTACATCAAGCTTCAAAACAGGATTCTGTTACAAACAGTACAAGAAGGAATGCTCACGATTCTGCTGGTAATGCTTATGATTTTACCAACCCCAAAACACCCACCATGACAAATTAGAAGAATTCAAGTTACCTTTTTAGAAGGGAAAAGAGTGATTTCTAAGAAGTGAATCAGAGGATGAAATTAATTACCTTTCCAAATCCTTCAGTTGGAATAAGCAAGTAAAGAATATTGCTTCTGGCATTCTGCAAGCAGGAGATCGTCACAAAAAGGGAAGCCAAACTGTTATTGTTGTCATGTATTGGAACCTCAATTACTTTTAATTTCTAGCAGTCTTCCTTCCTGCAATATGTTTCTGTAGGGCATAAGGCTGAATCACCTATAAAAGCTTACAATCTTCCGTGAAAGTACTCATGCACACGCAACACATTGAGAGCCACTTGCAGCCTATTAATGACTTGCCAATATCTGCCCTACTGAATGGCTTCTGTTTATTAACTTATCACTCTATTGTACGCTCACACTTGATAGCCAAAAGAAGCAGATCTGGAAATCGTATTTCCAGGTATTTGGCACACTGTCTAGTAAATTAGAGAATAATGCTGGAAAGATTTGAAAACTGGCACAAAGAAAGGCTGACCTTTTTAAACTAAGCAGAAAGGAAATGTTCAGTTAATCACCACAGATTTTTCAACGGCTTAAGCCATGCTTTAGAAAAAAATTTCTCCACAAGTAGCAATAGCATATTTAGCATCTCAGCTGTATGTTCTCTTCAAACAGAAGTCTAGAACACATCATTAAAACACAAAGACAGCAGAACGCGCTGGCGTCAGAACTGAGTGCAGGACCTTGATTCACTAGAAACCCCTGCAATCAAGGGTCTTCTTTACGCAAGGATCTGTTCTGCAGCATCAGTGTTAAAATACTACACAATTGCAGCTGACAGGAAAAGCCAGCCAGGTGAGCTGGATGTAGCAAACACTTTTGAATGATATCACTTTCTCATGGGAGGCTACCACAAACCAACCTAACCAGCCTACAAAGCTGTAGCGAATAAAGACATTCGTCTGCTAGCCACTGCCGTTCTTTGGGCATTGCCTGAAGTTCATGAGACATAAGTAAAATCATGCAACTCCCTGGAAGGTCTCAAGTACTTCTCTCAGGTCTGTGCCAATCTCTTCGCCTTCCATACAGAGGGGAAAATAAGCAAGTGGTGTGAATGCACAGAAATAACTCCTGAAGAACAAAGCAATCTTGTTACCCCTTCCTTTCTTCCTCATGGCTTCTGTGAACATCCTCCAATTACTTTCAGATTATCTACATTTCCAAAGGAAGGAAGTTTTCAGCAATTTTTTAAGCAAAAAAATGACCTGTTTAAATGGAACATTGGGTAACCATGTCAAGTAAAATCATGAATAGGTGCAGATACAGTTTGAGTGAAGTATGCTGGCTATTATTTCGATGTGTACAGGTTTTCTAGATGAAGAACGACAACACTAGCATCATTGATGGAGAAAATCAATGACATTAAAAGCCTGAGCATCTTAAAATGTCCAAAACAGCCCGCACTGCAGTTTCTGACTAAGAAGCAGTAGCCCATTAAAGGGGCACTAATAATGATGAACCTTATTACAATATAATCCCTCCTTGCATACTAATTCCTGATTGTCCCTATGCTACCTTAGCTGTGTCTGTCTCTGCTGGCCCTGAAATAATCACGGCAGTATGTCCAATGGAGCCAATGCTACAGAATAAAGCATTTGAACAGACTATAATAAATCACCAGGCAAACACATCTCAACACTATGAAGTCAGATAGGCAAAATATCGTTAAGCTGTGAGATCTCAGAAAAAGAGTTAAGCAGCACCTCCTCTGACACACCACCAGTTTTCAGAAGTCCCCCACACCAGGTTCCCTCACCCCTGCTCGTCTTATTTCAACTAGACTATACCAGGAACTAATGCACATCAGAATACCTTAATGAACTCAAGGGGTCTTAGATGTCCTCCTCAACCATGGCCTCCGCCAGAGCCCACAGGCTACGGAAGGATGCTTGTAAGAGAAGGAAGCAACAACTTCTCAGGATGCAGTGCTCCTACAGGGATATAGCGATCTGTCCCCACTGGGTTCATGCCGTTCCCCACACTTTTGAAAATCACTTTAACAGAGAAGAATGGTAAAATATACTTAATAGTTTAAAAAAAGAGAGAGAAGGAAATAATGATTATTCCAAAACAGGGGGAGAAAAGGATTTAAGTTATATCTGTTAAGATTTATGTTAGCCATTAAACCTCTCGACAAGGCTTTGTAAGGAATATACCTGAATATAACATTTTCGTAATTGTCTCAACAGTGGATTTTTTTTTAAAAATACATTTTTTTAATTTTTTTTTTATCTGACTTAGCACTGATACCAGACAAACTCAGCTTTGTTCCTCGGTGAACCTCAGAGATCAGCACATGACTCTCCAGGACTGGCAAAATGGGCACAGAGCAATTCTTTTGTCTACTGAGCTATGAACAACCATAAGTCTACCTCACACATGTAACGAAACGCATTACATTCAGAGGTGCCACTGATTCTAGTAAAGGGGATATGGCTCCAAAGTAACCACTTTTTATGAGGAGTGGGTTTTGTCAACTTTGTTGATAAAGGAGGCACGTAGAAAGGATCCAGATGAAGCCAACAAGTGATACTGGAGAGCATCTACAGCCTCCTCAGAAAGCCTTCCACTTGAGGACTAAAACCCTATTCTGATGAGCTCCCCAGAGGGTGGCCAAAAGGTCTGAGCAGTGCTACCATGGATGTTGGAGGAATCATTTGTGACGACAAAGGGGGAAGAAAAGTAAGGTCTTGTGCAGATGATCACACAACAAGTGATCCAGACCGATTTACTCAGTTTTGGTTCTTGTGATTTCTGGAGCAAAAGGCCTCAAGTAGAAGGGAACCAGCTCTTTGCTTCAGGCTAGTTACTCAAAATTAAATTCATTTACTAATGTTGGCCATTTTTTTATTGTGGACCACGATATTTCAGGGAGGTATTCAATGTGTTGATTTTAATTGGCCTAGTTATTTGAGACTTCATTACACTGTGCAGTTTACAGACACGTGCACAAAACCTCTCCTCTGTATTTCCAAGTGGGAAGAAGGACAGAAAAATGTGAAGTTTGAGTGGCCATAACAGCAGGTCAGTTTTACCAACATCTGAAGTACTGCTTAATAATTGTAAGAATATTGTAGTTATAGGAATTCTGCAATAGTCCAGTCTTCGGTGTTACGGAAGCTTCTATTTCTGTCTTTCATTATGTAATGTACCAGGGTTTTTTCTTCTGTTTTCATGTTTGTTTGTTTGTTTGCGATTTTCTTCCCTAATGGGCAATGAGGTCCCAAAACCAGAAATAAAGCATTTTCAGTGTTCTAGGTATGTTACGTTCTTAAGCTTGTACTATCCAATGAACGTTTTAAGAACTTATATCAGGTAGATCAATAAACAAACCTGCAACTGCTGCACTGAAATATTCTTATTTATTCCACCTGATGAATTATTCAGTTCTTTTTTCACAGTCCCACAGCAAACCATGGCTTTTTTTGCATGCATTACAAGTTGTTCATCATTTATACTTCCATTAGTTTGACATTTTAAATATTTGCAATTTGCTTTCCCTGCTTTCCATAAAAAGATGAAATAGGAAAATTAAATGGTCTAATCTTTTCGTACAGTATCCTACCTCCTTAAAAATGGGAAACTGTATTTGCTTTTGTAGGTAAAATACTGAATTTATGGTATCTCTCTACAATTATTAATTAATATGGTGTACTTGAATGAAACTTGGTGTGGCCACTCTTTGCTCAAACCAAGCTACGCTTGACAAAGTAAAAATACATTATTATATTAAAAAAAATTGAAACTAGCCACAGTTTAGGCTGTTTTTTACAATAAAGAAATCACAAAGTAAATAAAAATAAAATAGGTTAGTTATTCCATTAGTACAGTAACTGAAACATAAAAATAAAATATAAAAATACAGAGAGAAGTCTGCAAGACATAGATAATTATTTGAGGCTATCGCAAGAAGTGGTTTATGACAGAAGCTCATAGAAGAAATTTATTTGCAATTAAGAATCTTACAAAGGAACAGACTTGACTTTAACCATGAAAATCCTCACCCAGCTCACTGACAACCTCAGCATTTAATTTCAGGTGTTTCACCTGGAGTAAGACATCCTTGTTTTTATCCAAGGTAAGAAGTTACTCATGTTACTAAATTTTTCCATGAAAAGGAGATTTCTAATTTCTTAGAAGCCTACTTAATGATGAATGATGAAATCTTCTTGACAACGGGTGAGGGAAGTTGACCTCATATATAAGACAGATCCATGGCCACTCTTGTCCACTCAATTCCCTCATCATCCAAGCTTCCTCCATAAAACTCCTCTACACCAGACCTAAATCTGCAGAGTTAGCTGGACAGTCCTTGTCCCTGCAGAATTTCTAGTGGTGTGTGCACCTGCTTCTTCAGCTGCAATTAAGCATCAAGCCAAACCCTCCTGCTACTGGCTTATTCAGAGGCAGTGTCCTTGTCTTCTGTGGCAAAGCATGAGCATGTTACTGGTGTGCTGTGAAGACCACGCAAGTAGAAGTCGCTGCTGGACTCCCGGCAGAGGCGGTGTGTCTAGATGACACTGAAACTACTGGCATCAGTGTCCATGTGCTTCATCACATTTTACTGAGTATTTTTGATACAACTATGTTGTCTTCTTTAGGAGAGCACTTAAAAAATTGTTGTTTCTCTTTTTTTCCTGAGGACAAAGAATAAATATTTAGTACTGATTTTTCAAGTTCGTGAATTCAGGAAATGATGGGAATTAGGGAATAAAATTTAGTTTGTTTGGGTTTTTTTTCCTGGCAAGACAAATGATGGATGATTACTATTTCCAATCACATTTATCACATTCTTAATTTCTGGTCATTGATAGTTCAAAGTGCCAGACATACTGTAGCCAATATTGTAACAAGATTAGCAAATTTCAATTTGTAAACACTTCAACTTGTAACTTTTTGAGTATTTCTAAGCCACGAGTTAGTTACTATAATAGTGCTTCATTATTTTTTACCTACCACAGACGAAGGAAAGAAATATTAAGAGGAACTACATTGACTAACCACTACAAACCTTCTCATTTTCTCCAAGATAGAACATAAAACTATTCACGACTCTTAACAAAAAAAAAAAAAAAAAAAAAA
>Ga0065711_1033087_pt1 | contig 26140 bp, 15 predicted proteins | sample Hoacrofraction12_FD_59098 | JGI IMG/M metagenome (GOLD analysis project Ga0065711, IMG submission 59098) | Hoatzin crop microbial communities from Cojedes, Venezuela - Epithelial fraction 12 v2 (version 2) | ecosystem: Host-associated > Birds > Digestive system > Esophagus > Crop | place... | reverse complement strand
CCTCATCAGGTTCCTCTCTGCCCAGCTTTCCAGCCTATCCAGGTCACGCTGAATGGCAGCACAGCCTTCTGGTGTATCTACCACACCTCCCAGCAGCAGTCTTCATGTATTACCTAGGGGACAGCACTGTTTGTACTCTTCACATCACAGCGAAGGTCACGTTGGAACAGCTCATAACTCTGTGGAGGCCTCAGTGTTGAAGGGTGGGCACTGCTCACTGACTCAGCAAGGGTGACCACAGGGAGGACCTGACCACGCATTTCCATCACCCAGTGTTAGAAACGGCCCACTGGAAGAAACAACATAGCCCATGCAATGCTGTTCCCCAAAACTGCAGCACGAGTAATAACGCAAAAGGATGCACGCAGCTGTATTCTAAACATCCACAAAAGTCTTCTAATCTAAGACCCGGAGAAGCTACAGTGTGCCACAGGCAGAGCACTCCAAGATACGTGTCAACACCTAGGTCCTACAGCAGCAGCAAGAGACGTGTTGGGTGGGATGGTGCACGTGAGCCTGCTGAGCACCTGGGTGCCTTCCCCTTTGGTACCTTCTTACTTCAGCAGAATCCTGGAGCTCGAGGACATCATACCTGGTCACCCATCAGTCAGAAGACAATGTGGAGCATGCCCCCTTGGTGGGTGTTTATGTGCATGCTGATTGGCTGGCCAGGCAAACTATGCAATCTGATTGGCTGGGAACCAGGTGTGTTTCAGTTTGCTGATGACTTGAAGCTTCTACAGACCAGAAGCCCAGACATGAGGTCTGGGGGTTTTGGTTGTTATCAAGCTAACCTTGTGGGTTTGGGGAAACCATACAGCCAGCTTTGCTCACCCACGAAGAGGCAGATGCATCCCCAGCACCTACAGAGGTTTGAGCACACCTGCACAATTCGCTGTCAGAGGCAACAGGGAGAAGGATTTAGAGGTGCCTTCCAACCCTCTAAGAAGGGATGTGGGTAGCCATGAAATAAGGTGAGGTAAGCAACGAGGATAAAAAAAGACTCAAATTTTACAGTTTGTGAAAGAAAGCTTAAAATAAAGTCTATTATGCTATGTGTCTTTCATCTCTAAAGTGTATTGCCTAAACAAGAAACAGGAGAAAGGACAAAGAAATATTTAATATTTCATCTGACCTAGTTATTTACTGGGTTGATGTTTGAAAAGACTATTGGGAGGAAAAATTTCTCCATTCACTTGTAATTCCTGACATTTTTGCCACTTGTTTCACCCAGGATTGCAAGTCAGGAACCAGAAGCTGCAGCTCCCAGCAGCTGGCAATATAATCACAAATGGGATTATTTCTTAGGTGACCTGTTTCTATATATCCTCTCTTCGTGGAAAGATGATAAGGTAAGTGGTCCCTCTCACCTGTGCTCTCACCAGTCCATGGTGCCCTCGCTCACGCATGGTGCTCCTGATACCATATGAGGCTTCTTGATTTTCAGAGCTGCTGTCACTCCTTTCTGCAGCCAAGGGCTTACTGCCGCAGATTAGCCTCTACAGAAACAACCCGGTGTCAGAAACGTGCTCGTGTGATGCTAGACTAAATGAGCCATGTCACTAAACTCCTCTCTGTCGTCGTCCCTACCTTTCGCACAAAGAGGGCTTAGCCTTGTCTTCAGATTTGCTGTTTGCTCCGGGTAAGGATTCAGACATTTCTCATACCTTCAGGTCCCACTGTTCGTATTTTAGCTTCCAAGTGCCTAACGGCTTTCTGTAAGCTGCTTTTCACACACCCAGGGAGCAGCGGCACTTTGTAGTATCACACCTGCAGGCACGGCTCTTGCTCTGGAGTTGAGTGACCCGGCCCTAAACTGGTGACATTGATGGATGTTTTCTTTTTCTTCAGTTGCTGCTTTCTCGTCCCTTTCTTCCTTCCACAGTAAAAGGATCAAGTGAAAAATTGGCTTCCTGGGGGTGAGGTGAAATCAGCACATCGAATTTACTGGTGGCTTGCTCAGCTGAAACCCCTCAATGTTCACGGCGCTTGGAGAACAAGTGCTTGTAGCCTTTCCTGCTGGCACCCCTCCCCAAATGCTGTGGCTGCTGGGGGCAACTGCACAACCAAATCAATTGAAAGGGAAATGATCACATTTTGAAACGTTTGAATACTCAATTGTTTGTCTTGAAACTACTTTAATGAAACAAACACACTAAAACCGAATTAATTATTGTTATTTTGCAGTAGCCCAGCAGGCTGAGATTTGGCATCTCCCCATGACAGAAAGCACAGCACAGGGACAGGGGGGCCAGGTGCCTGCACCCTGCCTCTGGAAGGCTGGTTTGGAAACGCAGGGACAGTTCAGGTGCGGTTGCCACCTTTAGCCCCTGCAATCACTGCCAAAACGCATCAGTTAACACCAAATAATTATGACGTTGTAGGTACCTGGACAGGAGGAAATGGACCTGGGCCAACTATTCTAGTCACACAGAGAAAGAGCCAGAACAACCTTCTGACGAATTCTAAATGAAATTTAAACTCAAAAAAATTGTTAAAAGGCCTAATTAACAAGAATATTGCTCTGTGAGTGGAAAACATTATGTAATTGCAAATTATTTTTAAACAATGAAATGCTGGTTCTTAACATGTAATTTTTCCTATCTGAAGACTAATACAGACACTTTTTTCTAAAATCAATCCTACCCCAAAAGTTGAAAGTATAAACTGGTTAAACGCACTGTCAGAGAGCAGAGACAGCATGCCTGATGCATATACATTTCTTGAATTTGCCTTGCATGTACCAGCAGTTGAGGTGGAGAATCACTGGGGTCATGGACCATTACTGCCTCTATTTTTTCTCATGTGAAATGACTTCCAGGAGACAGTAAGAAAACTTTTCCTCAGCAACGCCCATCTTAGTTGCTTTTCTTTTACATGGGTGCTCCCCTTTGCCTAACTCGTATTTTCAGCTTGTACAGTGGCAATCTCTTGGCGGGTTTTGGTGTTTTATACAAACTTAATCCAGGACTGTGTGGCCACAGATGCTTTGTTTAGGTTGTTCTTGTCAACGAGTTCAAGCTCTGCAGAAATGAACTTCATGTGGTTTTTCCTGTCATTCTTCCCTGCCAGCAGCAAGGGGACAACATGGAGTCTTTAGGCCCAAAGCTTTGTGGCAGGTTGATTGGAAAGACCTGCCGCAGCACAAAAGCTCAGACTTGTTCAAAGGACAAATAATACTGCACACTAGTCTGGCAGGTATTTGAAAGTATTGTTTCATCTTGCTCTTAAAGTTGCTGTAGTCCATCCTAGGCAGTCATGGTCATCTACATAGGGATGGGACTGTTATTTTTGAGGTCCGTACCTGTCTTGCCACTGTGAACTCCAGTGTCTTTAAATTGCTCCTTGATGAGGAGTGGTTGATGAAGAATATTGCTTTGTCCTACCTGAGAGCTGGCAAAACCTCCTCAGGGATGATTGCTGTCATGACGCACAGGAGCTACGTCTTCTGGCTCTACCAGAAGGTCTCATGGCATTGCAGCAATTGCTGGAGAAAGAGTTCCCTCAGCCTGACTGTCTGTGCATGTGGTCTGTGACACGATCCCAGCTATTCCCCTGAAGGAGTTGCTGTTGGTAGCAAGATGAGTAACAAAGCTTTGCTAAGGGACTTGGAGGAGCATCCAGTCTGCTCCTCAGTTAGGGTTTTAAGCATTTGAAAATAAGGAAAAACAGCAGATGCGAACAGATAAGCACAGTCTATTGCCGAAGGTTTTAGAGTTATTGCTGTTGATTTAGTAAGTCGCTGCTTGGTCAGCTGTTGCTATAAGTTGAGCTAGTTCCACCTTTCAGGCATACTTTTACTGTTCAGAAAATAATAGGCAGTTTAGTTAACAACTAGAGATCTATTTTGTTAATTACCGTAACTCTTCAATATTTATTAGGGATCTTTGCCCCTGCCAGAATTAATAAATTATTTCATACAAAATGCATATAGTTGGATCTAGTATTAGTAAAAAAATATTGTCAGTTCAGAAAGGATTAAGTTCTCGCTGCCTCTTCAAACAAACATAGATCACATCTTCTGATTAAAAAGCAAGAAGAAGAAATGTACTGATAGATTTGCAATAAATGTACTGATAAATTTGCAACATGAGTCTTGGAAGAATCAGTCATCTATCATCCAAAGTCAGGAGGCCCTCTGCCATGTGTCCTTCCTACACGGCAGGTCCACTTTCAAAAAAAGCTATATAAAGCCAGGAAGCCCTTCAGACAACAGCAACCCTGACTGAAACACCAGAGATTCAATTTGTGGAGAATTTCACCTCCTGTCTTGTTGTTTTACAGTTCCCTGTCCAGATTCAGATATTCAGTCTGAACCTGTGGCCTGGAAACTACAGAAATCTTTTAGATTCAGTACTTCTTTGTGTATTTTTGGGGTACCCAAAAAGTTATCACTCCAGCTGAAAAGGCCCCTTACAGACCTCAGCCTCAATCCATCTGCACTTGCACAAATTCTCCGTAACTGGAGTGATTTATTGAGTGAAATATCTGCTGTTTGTGCTTTAGAATCTCATTTCCATTCAGCTTTGTGGTTGTGTGGTACTTGCAAAAAGTGCAGAGAGTTCTCAAGAAAACAACTCTTTGTAATTAAACACAGAATACGCTTTTTTAAACATATAATAAAACCCAAGATATTTTCTACAGGTGCATTGAAATCCGTGTGCCCAAACTCCAGGCTAGATCCCTGTCACATTTCAAGTTTATATTAAAACCCCTTTCAAATTAAAAATCTGTTTTCTATTATGTTTTATGCACGTTTTTCAAACATGAAAACCAGAGCTTTTGGGGTGTTATTTCGTTAAGACTGAAAAGGGAAAAGACATCATTTGAGCATCAATGACACACAAATAATTTCAGTCTGAAGACTGAAGAAAAAGGGCCGGTGCTGTTGTAACTGCTGTGGACCTTTGATTCACCGGCTACAATGAACACCTCATTCATGTCCTTTGGGAAAAATGTAGCTAGAAAAATTCACGTGTTCCTGACCTTTGGTTCATAATAAAGTAAGCCTTTACTTCACATACTTTGGAAAATATATAAAGTCTCCATCAAAAGAAAGGGAATGACCAGGAGACATGGAAATGAGCTCCACTGAAAACCTGAGGTCTGCAATTAGTCCACCAGTGACAGCACTGATAAAACACGCAGTGGAAAAAAGGCTCAGATTTTTCTGTACACTAATACTATCTGAAGAGAGACATCACCAGTAGAAGATTAAACATAAAGTTTCCTCAGTATAATTTTCACGTGTGAAGTTAGATTTCCTTCTAACTCATATCCATTTATGGCTAAACTTATGTTTATTTACAAGGAAAAATGTTAAACAACAATACAAGTGTGTAAAAGTAGCGAGCACGTAACAAATGCTGTTTATAAACCAAGAACGTACACTAGGAGTTTCCTCCTGACAGTTCAGTGCTTTGCATCGACATCACGTCTTCTGAAAATTAACATCAAAGTAATTCAGCTGATTACCGTGGTGTTTCAGTGAAGACAGTCTGCTACATCTCTGTAAATTAAAACTGAATAACTGATACCAATGTTATATTGACTGTATTATATTTACGTTGTAAAATGTGTGATGCAAAGTAGAGAAATGTTGAAGGACATGAAAAGATGTCTGTCTTAAAAATACAAGAAGTTAGTTTTACTTTTGTATGTGATATTTAACAAATAATAAAACTACCGTAAATGCATACAGCACTTTAAGGAAAGTAGAGAGTCCAGAGTCTGGTCCTGAAGACAGTAGCATTGGTCTTAATCAGTAATATACAGTATTTTTTTAATCAGGCACCTCATGAAACAGTGACAATGTTATAAGAAGAAAATGAGCAGAATTTGGCTCTCTATGGTTAGTATGAGCCAGATTATATTTCTAACAGATTTTGATCTGTCTGGAGAAGAGGTGAACTCCCATGGATGCTTTGAAGTCCTGAGGACATCTGCAAAATGATTGCAATACGTGTCTTTTATAAATACTTAGAGTTACGTCTATGTATATAAAATTGTTAGGGGGGTTTTATACATAGTTCATATATAAAAATGAGTGAATTTTGAGAGGTGACTAACTTTCTCTTTGATTGAAAATTACATCAGTGCCACTGAAATGGTCTGGGGTTTTGCATGGTCTCTTCTCCTGAAACACCACATGATCTTTACACATTTTTTCAGTTTAGTTTCAAAAGTCCATGAGTTAATAGGTCCAACAACTATCCTGATACTAGTGGAGATTCTCATGTAGCAAGATACTACTGACTCATAATCTTGACCTCACAGTAACAGCCTTGATTTGGCCAGTTTGTAATCTTGCACTTATTTTATGATTTAAAAATCAATATAGAACAGTAAACATAAGTGTGACTCATTTTATAGGCGTATTCTCCAGAAGACGCTTAGCCAGTATTTTTAAACGCTTGCTATTTTATGTTTCTATTTCCTGGAGATATTTAGAGAAATAATTAGAACTAGGAAGATGCAAAGCTACTACTTTTATTAATAATGCAAGAAATTGCTATATCCAACAACTTATACACAGTTACATTCAAATGCTCCAACAGTACTCTACAGATTTTACATGAATATTATTTTCCTGGAAACTTTAATATTCTGGGATTTCAGCCAATCAGGTTCTCTCAAAATTATTACTATAAATTCAGATTAAAAAATTAACAAATGTGTAAACTTTCCATGAATGAAAGGTTTTTTTTTCTTGTCTATTTTGTACATATCTATGCATTTTTCTGTTCAATACATGCTTTGCATTACAGTATATTTTTTATTCTAGTCACTGAAATATAACCTTCATGATCAATACAGCATCGGTCTTTTAGTCACTCTGACTGCTTTGTTACCCTCACTGGAAATTCTGATCACACACAAATCCGCATCATCTACTGAGGTTTTCCAACCCTGCAGTTGGGAAATTCTATTGAATAATACTAGATAATATTACAAAAGAGACAAAACCAACTGAAACCTGACCGTTAGGATTGCAAGCTTTTAAAACACAGCTAGTACTTTTGAGCATTTTTTGCCTACACTACTTTTCTGAATTCTTACATTTTCATCAGCACCATGCACGATCTGACATAATATGATAAAATGGTGAGCAAGTCCACCAGAAAATCATATCAGTGATTTTTCTGAATGTTGCAAACTGCTTTACTGGCTGTAAGGAAACTTCTTTCATTGAAAGGATTCTTCTTGCCTCTAGTTTCTACGAATTGCTATGCAGTAGTCAGCCCTCACTTTGCTGGGGCTTTGTGTGTCCACAGGGATGTGCCCACACAAAATCCTGCGAGGAACCATGCCCTAGAAAAGCAATAATCCGAAGAATGTCTTTCTGCTTGTAACCCTACTGTTAAGTGGCTATTGTTTCTCAAATAAACACAAAAACAGGAAGGCAGCACATCTTTGTTCCTCTTTTTAAGGACTATTCTGCAATCTCCAATTCAAATTTGCTTGTACAAAATAAAACACGATTATCCATAATACCTTCTAGCCTCATTTCATTCAGCATCTACTGACGATGCAGGCTGACATTCACAGTAACCGAGGACTAAGTTTAGCCTCCAAACATGCATGTTGCATGCAGTTTCATCAGTATTCCCTGCAGACATCTATTTGCCTTGACTTAGAGGGATGTAATCTCTTCAGCCCGGCTGAGATGTACATGCGGTTTCTACGATACCGGAACAAAGGAGATCATCTGTGGCAGCACCTCCGGGGTACGGTGCAGATCTGTACGTGCAGCGTGGCTGATGCCTGCCAGCCGTGCTCCCCCAGCCCCGGGCACTGCGGGTGCCTCTGATATCCCCAGCCCTGCTCTTCGGCACCGAGAGAACATACTGTCGCTTCACAGATATATCCTGTAGGGTATCTCACAGGTGGGAGAGCTAATGCAGAAATGTTGGTCCAAATATGAATTTTATCCAAAGTGGGAAGGAATCATTTTCACATTAATTTAATACTAGGTTAAAGAACAGGGATTTTTTTCTATCCTACTACTGCCCTTGAACACAATGCAAACCCCTAAAGACAGGCTAATTTAGTCAGATCCAAAACATTCTTCCCTTTTTAATTTTTTCTCCAGCTAGTAGCACACTGTTTTCAGCAGAAACCCCCCTCCTCTTTCTCACTGTCTTTGCCAGTGGACATCTCCCGGCATTTCCGCGGAGCGCTGTGGACGCAGTCACCGACCCCCACTCGAGCTTCTCCCTCCCCACTCCCCATTTCTGTACCTCTGCTCTGCGGCAGTGCTCAGGCCCACAGCACGTCTGTATCTGGCTCTTGGGGACCAGTGTGTCCCCTTGAGTGATGTGACTAATTGCTAGCTTTTATGTTGTGCTTTCCATACACTGATTTGTGCTTTAAAAAGGTGTTAACAGCATTCTATAATTGAGGAGAAGGAGACATCTGAAAGCTACAGGATTTTGCCAAGTGGCTGATATAAGCTGAGACTTAGATCTCCAAAATTCAAGTACCCCACCCCAGCTTGGGCCAAGCTGCTATCTTCCTGTTGTCCTTCTTGCAAAACATCTTTACTCCTACTTGCAGACTTGGAGTGGTAAGCTATGGACTACAAGAAAGCCAGTGGTTGGGATAGTAAATAAATCTTCCATGCCATACTGCTTCCTCTGGAATGAAAAACTAAAGATGACACATCTCTCATTACCTTGGGTTCTTTCTTATAGAATTTATGAATCTACATTGCATGTGTTTTGAGTCATAAATGCGATCTGCATCTGTATTTGATGTGAAGCATGCAAAGGACTGTTCCAAATAACGCTATTAGTGGTTTAGGTGTAGAGTTACAGTGAATAACAATTAATGTGAAATATGTAGTGTCATCATAAACACGATGGTGGGCTAAGGTTGCTTATACTGCTGATGCTGAGACTACTGGCAATAAGGTGCACTGATAAGGAGCTATATCAGGGCCTGGGGACCAGGGTTCATGGGTTCTTTGCAGACTCCCAACTTCTTGCTATTGCTAAAAAAACACACTTAAGGTAAAACTACAATAAATTTGTTTTCATCTCTGTCTAGATAAAATAGTATCTGGTCTTCACTCCATTAAAGCTACTCAAAAGCAGCTTCAGGTAATCCAAGCCAATTAATCCAATGAAAATGTGGGCATATCTCATACACTGGTCAAAACGAACACAATGTTTCCAACCAGGGCAATTTCTCACCAGATTCAGAGCCTGGTCTCAACATTCTCTCAAAGTGCCTCTTTAATTCCAGACAGGAGCACTAAGAGCCTGATCTTTTCTTTGAGGGTGCACTCGTGTACTGTGGTGTGTGGGATGCCCAACGCTGCAGGATGAAATACTCTCTCTCCAAAAGGCGTCTGGCATAGCAAGGAGCCTCACCAGGTTTCTGAACTGTAGAAACCACAGGAAACAATTTTCACTCTTAAATCAGAACTAAAATTTCATAAAATGTTACTTTTTAATTTCTGAGAAACACTGTAGGTAAATTCTGCTTTAAATTACACCCACATGAAGCTACAGAAACTCAAATGCTGATCCTGCAGTTCCTGATAATTCCTGAGGTCCATTGGGAATCTCCTCTTTATAGAGCTGTGCCAGCGCCCAGCTACGGTGCTATTTACTGCTCATGCCACACAAGATGTGTTTAAAAGGTCAGTGGAAAGTGAAAATACCTGTATGTGACTCCTCCAGTGCTGCTTACAATATTTATCAGTACTTGATAAAGGTATTGCCTAGATCTTCCCCTGTGCTAACCTTTCAGCAAGTACTCAACAAGTCTAGAGTTTGTGTATTTTGGGATTTCACTGCAAACATTTAGCTCAGTCTACAATATATTATAAATATTTCTCAACACAGACAGCAGCACTGTATATTTCCACTGTGCCTCCATGGTACAGAGATAAGCATTCTACAGAGAGGTAAACTACATACGCAATATTAAAGGATTTATCTAAATCCACACAGCAAATCAGTATCAAGGGCTGGGAGAAAGGCAGGAGGTCCCAAGTGCCAACTCCTCGCTTACTTGACCAGCTCAATAGCAAGCACTCATCTATCCTTTTCTATGTAATCATGGAAAAACCATTGCAGCAATTTTTGATGTTGTCTACACTTGTTATTCTGGTAACCATATCCACCAGGAAAGGAAAACGATCTTACGCAAGTAAAATCTCTCCTTAATGCACCCAGCCCCCATTCATCCACATTTCAGCCATAATATGTGACCAAATTATCTATAAATTCCAATCACGGTTTTCAAAACTGACTGCAATGACTGATGATGATATGGCACGTTTCACAAGATCTCCAAAAGATGGATAAATGGAAATGTGTACCAAGTTACCCATCAAAAAAACCTAATCACCCCCACCCCCCCAAAAAATAGTTATATTTTAAAATCTTGGTTTCTGAACTTCGTTTTATGTCGTCAGCCTACTACTTCAGCCTTCTTTGCAAAGCATGTGGTAATAACCTAAAGGCATCAGATCCAATCTATGCACATCACTTTGAATATCTTCTTTGTTTTCTCCTCCAAAATGAGGCCATCAGCCAGGTTCATCACTGAAGGCATGCTACATCTCTTCTGAGTTTAAAAAAACCCCACAAAACTAATACAAATAAACACATCTTTTTTTTTCAGAACTCCTCTGTCTTCTAGCAGTTTCTCTTTTCCTGCTCTTCCTGAGCCTGTATTGAATTCACTTTAGTACTTTTCTCGAATTAAACATTTTTTCTTCAAAAAAACAAATTGTTATTGATGCAAAACGTAATTGATAGCCTCCTCTGAAAAGCTTGCTTGAGGATCTTGGATGTATCCTCTTCCCCAAACACAATAAACTGCAGTCTTCTCTTTTTGCTCTGCTATGTGCGTATCCAGGCTACTGTGAGGGCTCTGGAGCAGTTCGTAAATATTACTTTTTTCTATTTTTTTTTTAATTGCATACATAGTCTTTAAAAGCCTGCACTTGGCTCCCAGTTTTCTTCTCAAGAAGTGTTGTAGAAGTACTTGTTCTTTTCAGTTCCATTTAAAAAAAAATGTTTTCTAGGGTGTTTACTCGAAGAAAGGAGTAGAAACTTTGGCTCATATTTTTCAAAAATAACTGATTTGGGCCACTCAGCTTAAGAAGCGATGAAGACATTTAGTGATTTCAGAGCTAGATTTTTAATGAGCTAGGAATTAAATGCAAGTAGCCACCAGCATTGCATGGGCCACCGCTTGGCTTTCAGTAACTCACCAGTCACTCAGAAGAAGAGAACTTAAAAGGCTTAAAATATTATTAACTTCTTCTTGAAGAAGCTAGATACTGCCTCCTGACAAATACAAAACACTCACTGGATTATCCTCAAAATTTGAATTACAGTGTTTAAGTTTTTTGTAATCAAGACCCTGACTGACCTGAGAGCTATTGTATTCTCTGGACCAGCTCCAGCTACTGTCTGCAATGACTCTGCGTTTTGCCAATATCTCCCTCTTCCAGAATCCAACAAATCATCCGATACAAACAGGACTGCGTCTTCACTACTCACCTCCTGCCTGTCCGCTCAGACTCTGCCGTATATTGGTTCATCAGTGACTGTCATTCTCTGTCCAGCTTCATGTTCCCAGCATCAGACTCTTCTCTACTGATTTATGCTTTGCCACTTCCATTCACTAGATTCAAGGGGTTTTGTGATGTTTACATTATGATAAACTAAGACTATAAAGATATAAATTTCTAAATTAATATTGCGGTTGATTTAGCCGGGGCCTGATCCTCTGAAGTCATTAACAACGTGGGAAAATTTCCAGTGACTTCATATGTCAGATCACAGGCCTGGATGTAGTTTTTTCCTCTCCTTATCTGATGGAAACTTCACTTTACAAATGTAGATTGCAGCTTAAGCTCAGCAGTTTCATTTCAAGATAACCAGCAAATTGATAACTCTGTCAAATGCATTCTGTGCCCAGGAATGACGTATGACAGCAACCAGTGAGCACCTGAATCAAGGTCCACCACAGCAAAGAGTAACCAGCTGCGAGGGGCCTGGGATATTGTTTAAATGAACATTGTCACCATGTTCAGACAATACTAAACAAAAACCTCTGGACTCCATCAGAACCAATATTCTTCCAGCACAATCACAAAAGCCAACAATTTCAAACACTGAGAATATTTTCTACACGAGAAATGTGATGCAAAGGGATTAATTTCATGGTGAGCGGGACATGCATTTATTCAGGCACTGGACATGGATATCTGCTATGAATCCGTGGGCCCATGAATTGGCTTTCTAGGCTTTCTTGAGCTTAGGATACTAAAAAATGCAGTGTTATTTAAGATAGTCATTGTAAAAATTAATACTGCTATTTTTGTGTGATGGATAATGGGGAGTTATTCTATCAGATATATGCTTTTAAGAAGGAGATATATAAAGTAAAGATTGCCTTCACTAGTACTTACCTTTAAACAAACATATAAACCCAATTCACGCTTGAGCACTGACTCTTTATCATCTGCAAATAATGCCAACACTAAAGGCAAATGTGTGAATTGTCACAGAAATGTGATACATTTGAAAGCTTTAAATGGTATCATGCTCATACAACATCTGATTCCATTGTTAGTTTCACTAAACATTACAGAGCTAGAAGGTAACATCCAATTCGAGAGGTACCAAACTGACTGGATATCAGCTGCTCTGGAGTTTGGAATGTCCTGAATAATTGAGTTTTCTTTACTTATTGCAAAGAGTTGCAAAGTTACGAATTGGAAACTAGTCCAAAATGCAAGCACCTTTTCATCTGGAAGGTTTCAGGATCGCAGCTTTTTTTCAAACATCTCTATCTCCAGCAGTGTATTGCCCTGTTTGGGCGCTCTCTGCCCAGCCCACCAGGAAACTTGAAAACATTTTGCAGAGAATCCTAATTTTAAGTTTTTCTTGTTCCCTGATTTGGCTGTGAAAAGAAACAGGCAAATGTAAAGACATCCACCCACTCGAAGCACATTAATTATAGGTAGTGAAAATCAGCCGATAATGAAGGTAAGAAAGAAATTCAGTGGGTTAACAGCTTAACAGTGTTCATGCTTTCAACGTTTACCCACACCTGCAAGTGTGTACAGCACATGCTTTGTCTTCACAGTGGCTAATTTGAGCATACTAAGACTATGACTTTACCAGCAAGCATTAATTCTTCTAGGTATGTTATGCTGCCATATCTGTCCTACGCATATACAGATTTTCAGCCTATATGCACATTTTATGTGCCATGCACAAATAAACAGATGAAAACATGTTTGTCTGCACTCCTTCAAGGACCATTATATTATTGAAGACTATAAACGCTGCACAAAATCTGAAAAAAAAAAAAAAAAGGTCATTGAGACCATTCCTCTGATATTGCAGTGAGGTCCTTCCTTCATCTTGTTTCTGGTGTTAACCAGTCCCAGCAGTCAAGGACCTGCCCACACACAGATGAATGCTAGCATGCCAACTAAAGAAACATGTTTCAACTCTTTTTCCCTTCTTCTCTCCGTAATTAGTCATTCAATTTTACTGTTACTTCATTAATTTCAGTACAGATACTATAACTTTGGGTTTTAGTGTTGCACATTGCTGGAAAAGCAAGGTAACTGCAATTTTCCTGAGGTTCTACTATTCCCACTCTTTCATTTTCCAAGAACTATTAGTTTTAGTAATGACAAGCTGGACAGCAACAAAGATTACAAACTCAGTCACTCTTTGCATTTGGAATAATGTAATACCAGAATTGAGTAAATGGTCTGACGCTCATTCAAAAGGATCAGGCATTTGCAAGCCCCTGTTGATTACGCCCACACTTCTTGGCAATGGAAGCCTGGTTTTGGAACTTTAAGCCCTTTGCCAGCAATAATTCTGTTATTCTTTCCTTCAATACTTCATTCCTTTATTTGTTATCCATCCTTTACTTCTTCCTTAAAGTAGTCAACTACTGAAGTTATAGAATGTGTAATATCTGTTGTTAGAAAAATCGATTCAGGTAGACTAAGTTTTTGAGCACAGATAACAAAACCTCCGTGTGCCTGAGTGTTTTTTCCTCTGTAATACCAGTGAAATTACAGATATTATTTTTTCCCTACAAAAAAAATTTGCACGAACACAAGCACATAAAATTCAGCATGTTTTTTTGTAATCATAAAGGAAAAATTGCTGTACATATATTAGTAGAAAATATTTTCTTCTAAATTAATATTATTTTCAGAAAGCTTCTCTATGCTTCAAAAAGAGTTTACTTTAGCTGAAAAATGTGTTTTCTTAAGATGAAAACAATGTTGAAAAGATTTTGGTTTGCAGCAACATTCAAGGAGTCACATTTTTTTCAAGTACCAAATAATCATAAAAAAAATCAGTTTGAGGATTTTGCTTTCCAATTAAAAGCAGACACTTTTCTGTGGAAAAATTCTGAAGACAAAAAATCTTCAGCAACAAAATCACTGTCTTAACTGTTCAGGACTTGATCCTTCTCCACCAGCATCTACACTGTCACCCAAATATCCAGAGCTGTCAGTGATTTATCACCATAGCTCAGTATTCTGAGAAGTTAATAATTATTCTGATAATAATAAGAACTTATTGTTTGTTGTATTTTTACATAATGCTTAAAATCCCTTCACTACAGAAAGAAGTACTAGTAACATACTTCTTCCATTTTTTATATATATACAATATTCCATTAAATAGAGTATCTGGACATCTAATAACACACATTATACTCATAATACTTTTATGAGATAGGAAATTTTCACTGTCTTCCCCGTAGAGATAGGAAATTAGGAACAGAAACTAAGTTCCAGTTAAATTCTATTTAATTCAAAATATCTAAGCGTTTAGATACAACACAATCACCCAAAGCTCCAGGTAAGATTAATGAGTAAGATAAACCTCTGCCAAGGAATGTTTTGCTCTGCTTAAGACACGAAACTCTTAAGATCACTTTCCTTTCCCATATGCTACTTGTGGAACAAATGGCATCTCATTAAAGTAGGATGAGTCTGCACCAAAATGATTTACAGAGGGAAGAGGAGGAAAAATAAAGACTTTGTCATAGGAAAAATTGATAGGTGTCTCATATTGCAGATAAGACCTTGGTGGTCAGTACCCGATTATTTGTTAATAAAATGCATTATACAGAGCTTTATCATTATTATTACTGTGAAAATATCTCTAGTTTTTTTAATACAATTTTCTTTTATAGGAGTTTACCACCTCTTTAGCAATAAAGCAGCGGTATTTTAGGGCCCCGTTCAGGAAAGCATTTATCACCTGCTTACCCATAAGCTATAGGTTGCTGCTGTCTTTGAGTTGAGCTTTGCTGATTCAGGATGGTGTTTCGAACCAGAGGATGTTGCTCTCCAGGATGACACACCTTCCGTAAACATGACCTCCATGGAAAGCGAATGCAAAATTTGAGGAGAGGCTGAACAGCCAAAGAGTGCCTGATGGCTTGGGAGAGCCACCACGAAAGAATAAGCAGACATTCCCATCCAAATGCCAGCAATAGTCATAACGAGAGTATCTCTGTGCTCTGTCCTGGCCATAAAACTGCCACGGCTTCCCTGATGGCTGCTGTCTCTGCTCATTGCCTCCCTTTATAACCATCACAACTGCAGCTTCGTGAGCTCAGCCGCTGCATCCAAAGTGCCACATCTAGCATTATTCCATCCTTTTTTTTTCGTTCTTTTCTGTGAACATCAGTACTCAGTTCCAAAGCTGCTCAGTCATTAAGTGCTTTATAACAGATAATTATTCTTTGGAACAGACCTTTGAGACGTCTTGTTTTCACATGAATTGTAGCAGCCTAATTCCTGTAAATTCATAGTGTATTCCAGTGGAGTGCCACTGTCCTTTCCACTTAATAATTACTTTAAGGATTGGTTTAAGCAGGATTTGATAAAGGGGGATTTTCCTAGAGAATCTGTGTTTGCCTGGTTTTGGTTTTTTTCAACACATAAGGACAGAAGCAGGTTTTAGGTGGGCATCGAAGCTTGTGCACAAGTTGGATAGGAGCCTGGGGAACCCTCATCCTCGTTGAGTTAACAGCCCATCCACAAGCCAAGTGATACAGGCACTGTCACAGAGCATCATCATCAGCAATGGCTTCAGCTCTTTGCACTCCCACAGGAAGAAAATCCCCATCTGGGTGAAGAGAAGATTGCCACATATAGGGTCAAGCTCCTCACCAGCACCGAGCAGCCCAAGCACTTCGCTGGGCAGATGCCAGCACAAAACAGCTGAGAAGCTGGGTTTATTCATCTTCATTTTTAAACTAATTTAATAAAATACTAACAGCTTGCATGGAAAGCCCTCCAGAGAAACTGCTACACCAGCGGGTACCAAACATTTTTGAACCACCACACCAGCACAAGGATACGAGCACTGCCGCTGAGAGCAACGGAGCTGCAACGATTTATGTCAGCGGGGCCTTGGGCACCTACGTGCTTTAGGTCATGTCATTTATTTGGACGTCTATTCTATAGCAACAACATGATTTTGTATATCCGATCCTCAAACCACACTGTTCCCTTCCTAAGTATAAAGTGGCATGGCAAAATTCAACTATATAGAAGGCAGGGTTGGTTTATTGTTTCTTTAGGGCAATAGTGCAAGTAGCCCAGGTTCATTACAGATTAAATTCATCCTGCGAGGAAGAGATTGCTACAGAGTACGAGGAGATTTGCAGACCTCGTCATTTCTTCACTGGCATCAGCCTGTGGGCTTCTTGTGTGAATGGCTGCTTCCCTGAGGATACGGACATCTAGGCAATTCTTTAACAAGTGACATCAGAAAAACTTCTTTCCCAAAGTCTCCAGATGCTCATCAAAGCAGCGGCCCTCTGAGCTTTTTGATACACTGTGCAAAAATTCTGATGCTTCTTGACGAAAAAGATTAGCCATTCAAAGGTGATGTTCCTGTGTGTGCCCCAGAGACACTGCATTCAAGTGGTTCGCCTGACATTAGGCCTGCATGAGTTAATTAAAAAATAATCATTTATTTTTGCTCCCCTTCCGATTGTCTTCATCCAGGCAAATATGCTGAAATCACAAAAACAGCAGAAGGATTGCTCTAACTAGAAGACAGTCTAAGAATTCAGCATATTTTCCACATAAAAATATGACATTTGTATGGAAATGACCTATTTTCTTGAACAGGCAGCTATAGATCACAGAAAGATTCACTGTAACATTTATGCAAAAGGAGATTGGGAAGCACTTTCCCATAAGGTGCTTATTTCCTCCAGATGAAATAATAAGGCAAAGCATAATCAAGAAGCTTAAAATAAATATTTCAATATCATACGTTTTAAGCCCCTGGCTATTTGTTTTGATTTCCGTGATCATTTCCTATTTGTTTGTCTTCTGCCCTAAAGGAAGCAAAGGACTTGGAAAGAAATAAGCCATTCTCCCCCTTCTCTTTTCTAATCACATCACAGTTTGCAAACGATGGCAGACTGGCAGCTTGACGGACCCACGCTGCTCTAATAACCACGACAGCGCAGGCCTGTTTGGCATCAGAGGCAGAAGGACGTTTCTCCGCAGCCGCACCAGCCCCGAGCACGTTGTGCCCGTCCCTGCCCACGGTGAGAGCAGGACACGGGCTCTGCCGCACAGAAGCTAAAAACATCACAACAAATCCACGTTATCGTGACCTACATTTATTCCAGCACAACACGGGCGGCAATTCAGCGATCGGCAATCATTCAGGCCAGGCGGCTTAGGGGATGCTCGCAGAGATCACGACTCCGCAGCTTTCCCTTTGAACTGCAGCGTACGATGGCGCGTTATTCCAGGGGCTGAGCTCGTTCCAGCTCAAATCACAGGCAAAACTCAGAGCAACGATCAGCAGCACAAAATCAAAAGCCTTGCCAATACCCAGCAACTGCGTAAAGGTCTTATCGATAGAAGGATGCTATAATCATAGAATACATAACTAGTAAGTCATTTTTAGGCTCACTTTTATTACAAAATTACAGTTTTAGTTAATAGTTGCACAGCTACAAGACTGTTGTAATGTCAGTGCTTAATGAAACACTCCGATCTGATTCAACCCCACTGAAGTGCAAAATTCACCCTGATATGAATGGGTTTCCAGCTGAGAAATTCTTTGAGCTTATAATGAATTAAGGTATAGCTTGTTCTGATGATGAAGTGAAATTATTTAAAATCAATTATAACATAAAAGACACATCCTGAACTAGACATTCACTGAGCTAAGATTCTTAATTTACAGCCTAACATCCTAACCCTAAATGGAAATCCATACATCACCGAGTCAAAGCAATCAGACTTCGCATAACTTACTCCAAAGCAGGAAATTCACCTTTTTTTCCCTCTGTTCAGAAGCTGTCAGTATTAGCTGGGACATTTACAGCAACCAGAACAATTACTGCTGTGGCTGTGTCACCACCGAAACTCTGTCAGCATAACAGAGATCTCCAGAGCACAAACAGTCCACAACCACCTCCCTTTGCCTTTCAAACCAGCCCTGAGCCCTTCTGGCCACCAATTTATTTCACAAATGTAGAACAGATGTGGAGCAGCTAATGACTGACTTGGAGTCCTCTGGAATAGGAAAAACCTTCCAGGCTTGTGCTCAACCACAAAGCAGCACACGTTTCTAGACAGAAAAGATAACCTCAGACATTTGTGCCAGTATGATATTCATGGAAGCAGCTTTTTGTTGGGCTTTAAAGAAAAGGACACACTGTTGAAATGTTCTTTCCCATAGTTGCATGAATATTTATCTAGAGAAATATAAATTTATATAAATGTATACATATCTATAGATACACGTATTATACATTATAGGCATATACATACATACATATATACAGTGTTATATACACATACACAGATTTGTATGTACATATATATAAATATATATACACACACAAGTGCACACACAGCTTGCTTGTTTGTAGCTAGCTACATTCATAAATTCTCCCTCCCCCACGGAGCCAAGACAATCTGGGTTGCCTCCGCTGAACTCCCCACGGTTGCCTTTCCATCCCGAATTAAATATAATACTCGTTATTCTGCCATTCTGGTTCCTGAGAAACTTGGCAACCTTTCTGACTGACTTGAGATGCAGCAATTTCTCCTGCGTTGCCTCTACTAACCTCTTCTAGGAGATGCAATATGCTGCGAAGATGAAGTGTCCAAAATGCTAATATGTCTGAGAAGTGCTTCCACTGACCTACATTGAGCACGCAGGTCTTAATCTACCTGTTTTTAGCTTCATAACCAAAATGCCCAGATATTTAATAGCAGTCCAAAGCAAGCCATACACTTGAATCTCCCAGAACTTTCCAAAAATCGACTTCTGCACTGCCACATCAGCGTATACACGTATACACACATACATATGCACACAGTATATATGTATACACTGTACATACTTAGTATCAGCGTTTACGTTACGCACATTAGCCGCTCTGTTCCAGTAGAAGTAATGACACTGGAGGCAGTTACTACTGCTTTGAGTTAACAGCAACTGAGTTTAGGTTGTTGCACATGGAACATCTCCGCTCTATCCCTGGTGCATACATGTTAGAGGTCCATCTTATCAGTGTTTTGTGCTCTGAAGGCTTTAACAGACTTTGGCTGGCTTGCAGGGGCTGGCAAAGCACAGGGCATGTAATACCACTGCGGGTAACCTCGGGAGGCGGCTTACAAAGCTGAGTTACAGGTAGGCAATCCAGTCGATACATCTTACAGAATGAAGTCTTGAGGTGCAAAACACCACTCTATAGAAAAACCCAACAAAGATAACCATGTTTTCAGTTGGTCTCCGTTTCACGCACGTGGTCAATGTGCAAACCGAGGTGTTAAAACTTCGTGTCAGCCAAATGAACATCTGTGCATGCAGACAGGTAAAAGCAATGCTGAGAATGCCAACAACCTGGAGGCTGGCTGAGAACTTGGGCCAAATGCAGGAAAAATGGGATTCTGTGAGATATTTGTTTACCTGCTCTAGAAAGAGAGGTTTCAACAAGAATCGTGTGTTGTTATTGGCTGCCTCTAGACCAGCGAGACGCTTGACTTTCGGGTGCCATTCGCGTGGTTAGCCTTGGCACAGCTCCCGCTTCTCACAGCTTAACTCGTCTCCCAGCGATGCCAATGCCGTTCCTTCCATCAGCATTGCTGGCTCTAGCATCACTGCCCCTCATTGCTCACAGGAGTAATATAGATGTATTTGTGTGTATATATAAAAATTAGGTACATCCACATTTCTTTGTTGGTTTAAAACCGAAGAAGACAATTAAACACAGATTGAACGACGACTGACTCTTTCCCTTAATCAGTTATTCTCAGTGAGGGCTGCAGAACAAGAAGCCAATAGCTATGACTTGCCCTTTTTTTGAAGAAAACACTAGCATAAACTGGATCTAAAAAATACCTTTACTTGCCATATTTCTTTGCTTGCCAATACTATCCACTTTCCAAAGCAGCCAGGCTTTTGGGTCACTGCAAGAAAACATAACAGAAGTGATGCCACGAGAAACAATGCTCTCTAATTAAGAACAATGCTTTAGCTACACATCTTTTTCAGCAGTGCCATTATGAAGACTGATCAGATGTGCCCTCGCAAGGCAGTTCAACAGCACCAGAGAAACTCTGGATGAGTTTTCTAAAGAACACAAATTTTTAAATCGCCAGCATCCATTACCGACGTCCAGTTTTTTAAAGTTCATTTTTCAACGAAACACTACAACATGGTTTCTCTCAGTGCTCAGCACTCCCCTGCTCGGGGTGCACACAGGACCCGTACCTCCAGTGGTGCAGTACCCCGGGTCCCTGAGTGCTCAGGGTGAGAGTTAATGGTGGAGCAGCTCAGCTGGCCACATCTGACTCTGTAATCTCACTAACGGGAATTTCTTGCATCTTCCTTTCAGTCAGACTGTCCTGGGCACTCTCGGGAATGAGAGGACACAGCAGAGTGAACACATTTCAACTCCAAGCCTGAGTGGCAATTCCTACGCTCCTTTGAGCACAGCTCCTTTGTTCTCCAAAGAAAAGAAAAGAAATGGTTAAATTTGAAAGTCCTATTAAAAAGTATCATTGGATGAGAATTTTCACACTGGAATGTCTTCCTCTCTCCAGTCACACTCTGAACAAAATCAAACCAAACAATCATGGAACAAAAAAACTCCCATTAATTAGCCCTGATTTGCAAAGCCACAGCCTCCAAAGTTCAATGGCAGACTTTGGTTCAAGAATTATTCAGATAATGAGCATTACACACATATATATACACACATATAATAACCTGGAGACAAAGTACAAAACCAAAGGTTTACATAGCTTTCTAGAATACTCATCTCAGTTTAGGGCACTTACTGTTGTGACAGACTGACTTTGTTTTAAACAACTACGGTCTGAAAAAACACTAACAAATACATTTCTACAGTTCTTTAACATGTAAACCAGCTACTGTCTCCAGAAAAGCAAAGTAAAGATGAGGAAAGCAAGAAAAAAAAATAATTTCCCATAATCAGTATGCTAATGCCACTTCAACATTTGGGGAAAGTCATTAACTTCCCATGAGATGGTCCCTGTAGGTTAAAGACCCCCAAACCTTTCTTCTGCTTTTATTTTTTTGTTGTTTGCTTGTTTGTTTGTTTAGAATTCCTGTTGCAGGAGCCCCCACCGCCAATGGTGCCAGGTCCCACCATCAGCAGAAGGGATGGCAGCAGCACGTCTCAGGTCTATGCCAGTCCAATAGTGATTTATCACAGTTCAGGAACTCCTGCTCAAAATTATTCAAGCCCTACTGTAAAACCTCTTTGCCACAGAGAACCTCCCTTACTGGCACAGTGTGACCACAACACGCCAATTTGCCTTGCCACATGCTATGGACAGGAATATTCCTCCACGGTTAGTGCTATTTGTTTGAATTCCCAAATACAGAAAGATTCGACCCTTGGCTACCCTAAAATATTCCTTCAGAATTCATAGAATATATAGGATATTCTTGAGAGATTTAGAAAAATCTAGTAGAAAAATAAAGATGTTAGAAAAAGTAAATGGACATGAAAGATTCGGTATATGACATATGATTGAGCTATTAATATTTTATATTGTGCTATGCCCGCTATTATTACCTATTCTTTTTAAGGCACCCAACATCTTAGTATTGCATATAAATACATATTCATAAGGTCTAAAAATAACCCACTTAAGATTAACTTCCTTAACATTCACAAATGTAAAGGCTGACGCAACATCCACTATACGAAACTACCGGGTACGACTGTTGGACAGGGAATTCCTACAGCAATGCCACTTCCTTCCAGCCTTCTCCGGTCGTTTTTCCACAAAAAATGAGCCATCTGGCACTATTCTGAAAACCATCACAATATCGACCAATTTAATAAAGAAAATGCCACCACAAGGGAGTGTTTCCAAGTACTTTCACAGCGCTCAAAGGTAACCTGCAAGGTTTCATCCCCGTAGCCTTCTGGGGAACACCATGTGTAGCAAAGCTAATGCTTTCATCAGTAAACCCCCTAACTCCTCCAACAACCTGAACGAAAATGAAAAGAGAAGTACATAGTTTTAAAAGTGGGAAACTATAAGGATCAAGTAAAAGACATTTTAAAAAATTATATGAAACAAAGTTGTCAGTGCTTGTTAATACTCTTGCTTTTAAAGAAAAAGATAATACTAATGAAGTATTTCCAAATAATTTGCAATTTTTACATTAATAATCTTGTTGGCTAGCTGGCTACCTATGACATTAGGTCTAAACTCTGGTACCTAACTCCCCATTTCTTGAATCTATTGAGACACATTCGTATTTGCCTTTATGCAAATGCTCTTCTTCTGAAATAAAAAGCACTAAAGAATGCTTGGTAATTTGTCAACGAGGTCAATCAGAAAAATTACTAAATTGATAGCAAAAGCATTTTCTCTACGCTGTTAATCCTTTTATTCTGAAATAGTCACATGGAGTACTTAAGATACTTGAATCCCCTTAATATATGTTGTAATTTTCTGAGATCAGACTTAGCTTTTCATTTGAGTCTGTTGGCTAAAACTGAGCAGTAATGTGGTATTTCATCACTGGCTTCAAGAGAGGAGAATCAGGTCTCCAGTCCGTACCCACACAAGGGTTTGTTCCAAGCACATTCCACTTCTTCCACTAGCTCAAACAGGCTTCAAAATGGGCCATAGCTACACTTGCCCAAATAAAACAGGAATTTTTCAAGAATCAGAAAAAAAGACGCATTTCCACTCACATCAGCATTACAAAGTATTAAAAATAGCATACTTTTGTGCAAAGAGCTGTTGTTAGTACAAAGATGTTGTGAAACTACATACTGGGTGAATTTACTACACATTTCTCCCATGCAAATAACTGCACTCTACTGTACAACCCATACATAAATTCACTGTGAAACTCAGTTATGAGGATGTCAGATTTAGAATCAAGTCTTGGAAAACTCAGGAAATGGGAATATGCAATGTGCAACAACCTGATTTTGAGGTGTACATAAATCCACATTGCAAAAGCAAATGCCTCTAGAAGAAGTGCAATGCTGGAACGAGCTCCCACCTTGTTGCTTACAGTGGCTGGAGCCTTGCCAGAAGCCGTACTCTTTGGTTGAGTAACGTAGATAAGCAATGAACTTCCAAACTTACAGCCAAATTCTACACGCTTTTTCAACATGAACATTTCTGTTCTAAAGCCAATTCATCACGTCTTACTCGTGTGAACAGCTCATGGGAAGCAGGTACTTGAACAAAGTAGAAGTAGTGTAGCACTCATGAGCTATTGTTTGCACACGTTGGTGCTTGAGAGGCGTAGAGCATTGCATATTGACATTTTGTAGAGACCTTTCTGTCCTGTTGCCGTAAAAGTTTACAGCAGAGAGCACAAGTTGAACGTAACTGTACATTCCTAGCTTAAAAACAAATTAGCTGTGACGACGTGCTCAGAGGTGGTTTTGTCTGGAAAGGTCTCTGACAAAATCTTGAGCTGCCACAGCTGAACTGATGTGCACTGAGTCTCGTCACAAACGGCCTGTCTGTAACATTCACCTCACTAGAGCAGGACGGGGCCTGGCTTGCTGCGACAGACATTCAGAGATGGATGGCTTTCCAGAAGTCAGATCTTTCTCTCGTTCTTAATACAGTCAAGAGATCCATGAAGCAACTTCAAAGCCTCAAACAAGTCTGTTAACCCAGGTAGAATATGATGGTGACATGAATGGCAATATCCAGGAAATACAAAAGAGCACTGATCACTGAGCGCCATTATTTTCCTTTCTATTTTCCTTTCTATTTTCCCATATGCAGTCATTACTGGCTATGACTGGGACTTACCTGGCGTTTTTTCTTTTCCACCTGTAGGAAGAATTTCAGTATAGTCAATGAGTGAATAGAACAAGTGCATGATGAAGGATTTACTGCCAGGTTCTGAGCACCACCACAAGTGGAACTGCTGAAGACAATACCAGGTACTTCTCGTACAATAATTAAATAAGCTAAAAAAATATTTATTTATTTAAAATAGTATCCCATCAAACAGCTCTAATGTAAATGCAGATCACTTGACTTTATTTGATTCCTTCCCAATATCATTAATGCTACCAATAATACCGCTGATAGTAATTCTCATTAATACTCCCTATTAATTAGGAGTAAACCAGGTTGAAGCATGTAAAGAGTCACCCGTCACAGATCAGAGATGATGGATCCACGTTTGTTTCCTGAAGTGGAAAGTAACGCTGCCACCCACTCAGCCTCAGCTCAACACAATGAAATAGCAAAACAGAAGTCATCTCAACACACATTAGATCTCACAGTTAAATATTATCAACACTTTCAGAGTGAATCATCCCCAAATGGTTCCAGTACACGAGGAAGTGGAAGTTTCCTACACAAGGAAAGAAAAATAACTCAAAGTAAGCCAAATATTATCTCTTTTAATACAAAAATTCCATTCTCATAGAACAAATTTATTTCCACTGAATAAATAGATTTCCTCACCATTCACGGGTGAGACTACTACCTATAGTTATGTTGAAATTCTCTTGCCTTCCTGCAGTTTAATTAAAATATAAACATTATTTGCAGCTGGCTTTACTATATTTGGATACAAGTATGAACACTTGGGGGTTTGATGACATTGCCAAATGTATACAGCACCACTCTCACTAGGAGTTGTACTTTAACCTGATTTATACAGCTTCACGCATTACTCGCATGTAGTCTTATCAATGTAATTCTTATGATTATCGTAAGAAGGATCTGGCCTTTGCACATTGATGTTTATTACTTGTAACACGTGCATGCTCTTCTACTATCCATTGAAAAAAAAAAAACCCAAATGAACAAACCCCAACGGATTAGAGCTGAAGGCAGTAGTAACAAAACACTATCAACCCAACAGAGGAATCTGGGAACTTCAAACGCTTGATTTTTTGACCAGTATTACAGAGCCAATGCTAGATTCACAGACATTTGGAGCCATCCTTCCATCTCAAAACACATCCAGCTACCACCAAGGCTCGGGAAATCCCTCCTGCTGCACCCAGATGCCTCTCCCAGACAGCCTGACAAAACAAGGCAGCAACAAGCGTACTCGCCGAAGCTACAGATCGCGACACTTGGGGTGAAAACGAGTGCTCATGGGTTTATCTCCATTAAAACGCATTGTGCTGGGTGAAATCAAGTTGTTCCCCAAGGGAAAGGGAGGAGGTGACACCAGGCTGCGTGCCCCGCTCCAGGCAGGTCACGGAGACCCTCGGTCCGCTGACAGCAGCCACAAGAAACGCCCCAGGGAAAAAATTTTCAGAGCAGTGTGGGGGGAAAATAATCACAATTCACCTGGATAGATTACCGTTACCGCTGCTGCATTAAGACAAATGATATTTCTAGATATATTCGATATTTCTGTATAAAATTCTGTATTTGAAGGTCTTTCGGGTAGCGCCTCGGTGACACAGGCGCCCGGCTACGGGGCCTCCGCTTGGCGGCCCCGCCTGCCCCGGTATAAGGCGCCCGGGGGGAGGGGTACATTCAGCGGGGCGGGAGGGGGCCGGGAGCGGAGCCGGGAGCGGAGCCGGGAGCGGGGCCGGGAGCGGGGCCGGGGGCGTCGGGGCCTCCCCGCGCTCCCGCCCGGTC
>Ga0065711_1033086_pt1 | contig 26140 bp, 17 predicted proteins | sample Hoacrofraction12_FD_59098 | JGI IMG/M metagenome (GOLD analysis project Ga0065711, IMG submission 59098) | Hoatzin crop microbial communities from Cojedes, Venezuela - Epithelial fraction 12 v2 (version 2) | ecosystem: Host-associated > Birds > Digestive system > Esophagus > Crop | place... | reverse complement strand
AAAAAAAAAAAAAAAAAAAAGACCCAGGAAAACGTAAAAGGTAAAACTTGTCTAAGGGAGCAGACAGTATCTCAGAAGGTCTGTTTTGTGAATCACCGTATGCTGCTTCAATTGCCTCCCCCCAAAAAATCACAGTCCTCACTGTACTTATTTGGACTGAGACAGCCTGCAAGAAGCCAGAATTTGAAATCAGAATGAAAACCCCCATTTGCTTCCAAACAGCAGCGAAACTAGAAAAAGCAGAGTGCACTCAAATGCAAAACCATTTGCTCTTTCAACACCTATGAACACATTTATCTTTTTATGATCCATTTGAAAAACAGTGTCTTCTGCAAAGAACAAAAATAATCCTCACGTCAGGCACCCCGAGGCATGGCAGCAGTCCCAGAAGCAAATCACCAGCTTCAGATCTGCGTGACGTTACAAAGCTTAATGAGGGTGACATGTACTGCCACGCATCGAACATACCTTTGGATAACGTGGTGAGGCAACAGCCCTGCTCAAAATTGTGAGCTGAAGCTTAATTCTGGCTGATCCCACTTGCTTCAACCGTCACAATGATGACAGCCCACCACCCCACGCCTACCGTGCTGGTGAGCGCTTGAGAAACCCTCCTAAAACGCAGTGCTTTCTTTTTTTGGCATTGCCGGATGAACCTACAGTACATCCCGATCTCTGCCTTGTGGCTGTTGTTCTGAACAGCCTCCAATCTTTCCTCCAGTGCCTGGTAACTGGTAGATACTTTTTGGGGTGCCCTTGAAGGATTTAAAAGTCTAGAGATCATGTAAACACAAAATAAATGTGGTTTTATATTCAAAATATGACTGTAGGGTGCTTCATTTCAAAGGGGAGCATTACTACCAATGCAGCCAGGCAGAACAGTGGCTTCTCATACGAATCGGGATCCCATTTGCATTCAGATTAAAGCAAGAGAAAACTGCCAGGAAAATGGGATAAAGAATATTTATGGATCCTATTGGCATGATGTATGTGTCTCCCACGTGATGGAAACTGAGTACAAAATTGAGAAACTTCAGCAATCAGTGGGGAAAAGGAGACAGACTGTGATGACTTTTTAATGCTTTATACATTTTTTGTGTGAATTTGGTGCTCACAGATGGCAGTTACAATAAAAGCTTTGAAAAAGAAGGTGAACATAGCAATGATTTGTCTTTCTGGAAAGACCTGACCATCTCAAGATCTCAAAGTACTTTGCAAACTCAAGGAGGTCTTAACTGCATTAGGGCAAGAGCAGTAAGTAAACCTAGGTCACGTACCAAATCGACCGCAGATGCAAGGATGCCAGCATCTTATATCTGCCCTTCAGGTGCTCTGAACATTGGAGCACTCTTTTTCTTCTCTTGATGCAAAAACCTGTATGCAGAGAGCTTGAATTTCTAACCTTCACTACTTCCCAAGGAGTCTCAAGCAGAGAGAGCACTGTGGTACAGATCTGTGATAAGAGAGAAGAAATGCACTTGTTTCCCCCTTTGCATGGAGGAGGAGTTGAACACAAGCTTTAGGAGGTAAAAGGTGAAATGCTATTTCCAGTAGATGCCCACAGAAAAAAACCCACTATCTAAAATGACATCACAGGCACAGAGAAAATAATACATAAAAAGTCTGAAAAGCAAAAGGAAACTTCATAGAAAACTGGATGGGCAGAGACGCAACCCAGGTGGTTCTAGATCCAGCTTATTACTCACTTCATTAATTTGTATTGCTTCCTTTATTTGACAGTGGTTTATTGCGGTTCAGCACCAACATTTTCTTAATCAACTTTACATAATTCAAAATCAGCCTTATTTAAAATTTAATGGATGTCTATACAACATTCTTCACCAATATAACTGGTGTAACCTCACCTCCATTTCTACTGGTGGAGCTATGTGTGTTGGCAACCCTTTTAAAATTGAGTTAATATTCCAGCACGAAGCACTTCCAAAGAAGACCTGCATACCTTCCTGTTTCCAAGAGTGCTCAAAACTGTTTCAGATTTGGCTTTAAAAGCTGCAGTGCTGCTGGTCAGATTCATGCACACCAAGACACATGCATACTGCTAGTTTACTTTGGTAAGATTCCTCCACAAACCTCAATGTGCCTTACGAAATTATACGTCCTTTTCATTTATGGCCTGTTTCCCAGCACTCTGGGCTTCCAGTGTAGCTTTCTCTGTCCTCAGATGGGCTTCCAGAGTCCAGCATTCTTCCATCACACACCTCAAGGATCAGAAGCATTTGCCTTTCCCTGCAATTCTGTGACTCAGATGTAGCTCCACCAAACTCTTGTTCCTCCATCGTTTTGTCTCTCAGCAGAAAAGGGGGACAGGGTAGAGAACAAGGAGCCAGGAGGCACCCAAGATGCCAACCCAATACCCAACCGTGTCCAGAAGCAGCTGCCACCAATCTATGCCAGTGCTCCGCCATGCTGGACCTGCTGGTGAGCAGCAAAGTCCCACTGCTGTTGCCTTTTCCTGCCACCGCCACGCCACACCTTTACCAAGGGGCACCACCAGACTGGAATTTGAAGCCACCGTGTTTCCACATGACCATAAAACCAACAGAAGAACTACAGCCCAACCAAGGGCCCTGTTCAACCCCTACTGAACCATTGGCCATTGTAACTGTTGGTGGGCTTTGAGTCAGGAAAAAGGAAGGAGGTGACTGCATTCGACTGGAGTCCTGGGAATGCAAAGTGGCTGTTTCCTTCATCATACACTGCATGGGGTGGCCAAGACGTTTTACTTAAACCAGTTGCCTTTCCCCACCATACTCCTCTGTAAGCTAAAGATGGCTCCCAAAGGCCAGGTCATCCTTATAACCTCTACCCATAATGTCTTTTTATGCATATTCTGCCCAAATCCACATTTTTAGGTATGACATCTGTCCTTGCCTGTTTTGGCTTTCTTTCCAGGTAACACAGACACTTCGCTGGGCTGCTCCAGCCTTGAATGCTGTGGCAGCTCCTCGTAAACATCTCCAGCACAAGCAGGGGCTGCAGCTGGAGCCGTATCTGCTTGGCCTGAGATCAGATTACGGGAAACAGTGTCCTGCCCCGAAGCCATCATTTCCACCTTTGTTCGTTTTTGGCTCCAGCATCTATTCTGATAGATGCCAAGATCTGAAAGCTGTTAGCAAGGAAATGGAAGAGGGGAACGGCCGTGCTTTAACCCTTGCTTGGCAGCAATGTTAGCCCACAGCACAGTTTCCATGCACTGGTATTGATACATTTAACTAAAAAAAAAGGAGAAAGAAAAAAAAAAAAACAGGAACTACTTACATAGAAAAAGCAATCCCTACGCCACGTTCCGGCGCTGATCCATGAACAGCAGGGCCCTCACTGAGGCTGGTTGCCCACAGCACGACTCACTTTTGTGCTCCCCCGTTTCTGGACTGAGACAGCCCCCTGCCAGCACCCCCCTTCCAAGGAACTCTGGCTGATGCATAAATGCCAAATTTCCAGCCTGCAGCTCTGACTCAGGAAACACCTTGGTAAGGGCAGCGTGAGCTCCTCTGCTTTGCCACCACTCTCACCAAAGGACAACATGGCCCAAAGCACCAGCACTGCAGCTCTGCAAAGGCAGAGCAGGGAGAGAACGGCCACAACCCCACATGCTGCACCCCATCGACCCAGCGTGCTGCCCCTTCACACTGACCCTGGCCCTGCAAAAATGAATGGCCAGAGAGCTCTGTGCCCACTGTCAGGCAAACACACACACGCTTTGGAGTTCCCTTCGTATTTGCCAGAGAAGCCTAAGGAAGTTTTATCATCCACAGAACATGATCCTAAGGTACAAATCCATGACAAGAGGAGCCCAAGGGTTAAAACTGGGCTTTACTTTTCTGCTGGCATTGCACCAAAAAACATTCCAGCCCCAGCATTTCAAATTACCACAGATAAAGCAGTAACAAAGATGCAAAACTGGTTTAGAAAGTACCTGATAATTTCCTTTTAAACTTCCACTTCAGAGGAAGAACCGTCTTGCTTTGAAATAAATGGCTCTGCACAGGATGAGGCAGGGGACATACAATGTGTCATTCTCCTAAATTGAAGTTTTACTGGGAAAAAGGAAACAAACTTCTGAGGATTTACAACCCAACCAGTATTTAATGTTCCTATTCATCTCAGTAGCTGGGCATATTCCTCCCTGCACTCAAAGATCATTTTATCTACTCTTCCTCCATCACAGCTCTACTCCATAAAAACCTAAAAAAAAAGATACACAAACAAACTTCCTGATGAAAATAATCATACAGGTGTTTTTTTTCCCTAGTTGATATAGTCACAGTTTAGTCTGCTACAAAGTTAATCCAGAAAACACTGAAACACGGGAATGAAACCCAGGACCACAATATTACAGAGTAAAACCAGGAAAGCAAGTGAAAAATACACTAAAAGGTAACTGGCTAGTATGGGACATGAAGAAAATTCTATCTCAGTCAACTACTGGTGGAAAGCAGAGGCAGATTGGTTAAATCACACTAAATTTTTTTGTTGGGACCGTTCTCCAGAATGAATACCTGGGCTGGAGGGCTTGATGTAGAGGATGGATCTCTGGACTTTCAGCATCAGGATCAAGCCACTGAAGCACACTTAGTTCCTCTGCAGTCCGTGGGAACTGGGAATCCCAGGCACTCTGGCCTCCACAACGTAAAGGAAAAGTACAGAAAATGTGCAGAAAAGTGCAAAGAGGTTGCTCGTCTTTGTACCTCACTGGCTGCTGAGCACAGCACTGAAAACATAATGGGAAACTATGGACTGGCAATAACAAAGGAAGAAAACCACTTATTCAGCATCCAGCTTCTGCCCAGTCTAACATACATGAGAGAGCGACCACCTCCTGGAGTAGGTGACCCTGCAAAATTGACAGCCCTGCCAGAAGAGTTTTGGCATGCTCTTGTCCCCTGGCTAGCACTTGCTCCACACATGGCGAACGCAAAGAGGACCCCTTGCTGCTTGTGGTCTGTGTGAAGATCCAACAGAGGGGATGACCACTGGTGCAGAAAATGGAGCAGAGCATCTGTTCCTCCCAGGAACCTCTGCATCACCGTCGCCTCCCCAGCATTGCCCATCCTATCTGCCTCCCAAGTCAGAGCAACAAGTTCATGAGACGAGTGGCTGGCCAAGCCAAGGATGGTTGTTTCTGAGGTATCAGAGACCATCAGTGGCTCTGGGAAAAAGCCTCTCATGGGCTTCTCGGTGAGCAGAACTTCACAGAGAAGTCATCTGCTCGAAAAAGCATGTGTGCATGTCACCTGTCAGCCGGCATGGAGGATTACCAGCTCCGCTCAAAGAAGAGTAATGAAACAATGCAAACAAGAACAGCGCTTAGTCACTTGTTCGAGTCTCATCCCCTTTTGTTTTTACAGATGTGCAGTTCGCGGAAATGAGATGATTAGCTCATCAAAGCATCTGTCAAGGGGAGAGACAAACCAGCTTTTTACAAATGCATCCAAGTGACAAGACCTGTCGGATATGGGCTGCAGGGAATCTCTCCGAGTCTTATTTTTGGATCTATTATAATCAGCCTTACCAGATTATTAGTTATCTCTGACACATCAATGGGAAAGGGAAAGATAAATATATAAAAGCTTGTCAAACATGGCAATCTGAAAATGGTGGGTGTTTTTGTGAAGAATGTATATCTTTGCACTTCTACAGCACATTCTTTTAACAAGAGCTGTACAGCTTGGCCTTTGCCCCTGGAAGATTTAAATCACTTGCCAAATGATTTAAATGGACTAAGTTCTCTTATGTTTGTATTCTTAAATTGGGACACCTTAAAAGGAGTGATTTTCAGTATCCGGTGGTCAACAGGCTTTGCAAATCAGCGACAAAACTACTCATGTGCTTAAATCAGACACATGTTTCGCTGCTTTTCCAGATCAGGTGAGAAAGGGTGGTCAGAAGTTTAGAAGTCCTCAACTAGGGCTCTAGGGATTCCAATCAAGCACCAATCTCTACCTCAGGCTTCCCATCCATCTCTGGACAAGCCGCATCCACCCTCTGGAAGATGGGGAAAGGTCCCCCATTTGCTGTGATAAGTGACACCTCCAGATATCCCCACTGTCTTAGGCACAACGTTCGTGAGCATGGGGAGGCTCTAGGTTCAGCTGGAGGCGCACTGATGATAGGGATATATGGTGGCAATCAAGCACAAAGGGCCATTTAGTGGCCTTCAGGAGCTCAGTGATGGAGTGCAAAGGAATTTTTTCTTTTTTTTTTAATAACGAAAGGTGAAAGAGCTGGGACTGAAGGGGAGATTAGGTTCTTAGACCTTTGTGGTTAATCACACCACACCTACTATGAGAGTAGCGGCAAGCTGTCGGCTTCACCACCCAGTTGGCTTGGTGCCACTCAATGCTCGTTCTGCCCATGCTGTTTCTTCATCTGGGAGAAACCCGGCTGGCACAGAGAGGAGCAAGCACTCAGAAACACAGTGCTACAAGTCTGCACAGCTCTGGGCACAACCGAAATTTCACGTGTGCTCAGCAGGCAGTGAGGAAGCGAGTCCAGCCAAAGACAGATGTAATAAGTGGAAACAAACGGAAATGACACAGCCTGGGCATGAAGAGACACGTACAGTCGGTGTGGGGGAAAAAAATGGGTTATAATGTAAAATCAAGCATTAGCTGCCAGTTCTAACTAGCTCATGACAGCTCCTTGCACATGCAGAGACAGGATTCGGCCTCGAACAGCCACAAGTATAAGGCATGAGTGTGGGAAGAGGGCTAGAAACTTCAAAGGCCTAGTCATTAGTCTTGCTGCCTAGTCTCCTAAAGACAAAACAAAATAACCATGTTTGGAGGTGCAAGCTGGCTAACAGCTTCCTTTTCCCCTTTGTCCACTCACATCACGAGGGAGACAAAGCAGGTGCCACGCACTCCAGGCCACCAGTTTCATCTTGGCTCATCCTTTGACCAGATGCAACAGTAGAGGCCTACTGGTGATGATCATGACCCTCTAAAATACCCACAATGTCTACCATGTTCAGATACTTCCTTACTCCAACAAACCCAGCCACTCTCCTCCCCAGGATGCTCCACCATGACACAAGCTGAGGTGTAGCACTGCCCTCCTAAGAGTGCGCATTATCTTCTAAAGCAGAAAAGACAACATTTGTGTTAGGCATTGCCCATGAGCGCTTTTACCAAAGCTTTCCAACCTCTGCTTGCTGCTCTGTGCACCTTTCACCAGTTTTCTGGTGAGCACTGGAATCTTTTTTGTGTGATAGGGACGATGGGAGGGGAGTTTTGCATGGGTGGCTGTATGGCTCGTCCAGTCAAAATGGCTTTCCTACCTCCATCCATATTCTCATCCTTTTCTCCCCATTTCTATTCATTCCTTTCCCCTTCCTAAGCCTAAGTGCATGTCTGAGGTGTCCTGTTTGCTCTAGAACATACCTGCTTGTGAGCACACCAGGATCAGCAGCATGGCGAAAAGAAGAAAGCCTCCCTCGTCTGGCAGCTCTCCCCAGCCAGCAAGACCAGATGCCTTGTTCCTGGGATCTCTTGAATCACAGTGACTTTTTGTCAGGACCTGCAGCAGGAGATGATTCAGTCCAAACTCATGGGCACAGAGCAGACTAAGAGTTATGTGGAGGCTTTGGCAGGTCCCTCCTAATGACTTCACTAGGCAGGACATGGAGCACTTGCACTGCGGGTGAGTGGAGGGGAAACACTGCACAGTCACTTGGAGTAACAGATCCTCTTCCAGCTACATGGTGCCATTCAACCAGTGCCAGCCCTGGGCCCAAACAGACAACTAAGACTTCCCTGAAGGTGTTGGTACTCATAGCTTGTCAAAAGCAGCATGGCCTGCTCCTTCAAAACAAGAGGAAAGACAAAACAGACATTCATCAACTCGTAACCAGTTCAATTCTCCTATGGGTTGAGCTATTTGTAAGAACTGATTACCTGCCTCTTTCCCTTGAAGCACAGCTCAAGGTCCAGCTCGGTTGCTCCCTCGTGCTTCAGTATCTCCTCCCAAATGTACCCTCAGCTTGTGCCAGACTTGAGACAATATGTCAGCAAATATCCTCTCCAGTGGACTCCTCTCCTTGCCCCAAGTTAACAGCTCAATAGACATGCCAGTCAGCCATGGTGGTAAGCAGGGGAAGGAGGAGAGGCCCACGGGTGTTGGTGATGCCCACTAGATGCCCTGAAGACCGTGTGCTGATCATGATCAATTAGTTGTCAGACAGGAAAAATCCCATTTCCTTCTCTTTAAACATCCATGAGTAATACTAGGAGTTACATAATACGAGCAACTGAAAGCACTGAAAAAGCTACAGTGTCGAGCAACTTACTGGACTCCAGGAAGAAGCAGGTCAATAATGTACTTTACATTTTCACTATTTTCTTGCTCATATCCCTTTCTGTCCTACCCACAAAAAAGAATGGAAATACTACAGCAACTGCTGAGCATCACGATCCTTTTGTAGAAAACACCAGACTGGGTCTGCAGCGACACAAAACCAGAGAATCAGATTATATCATTTTTCATAAAGTTGGGAGAGCTGGTCCCCAAGGGCACATACCAAGTCACTTAGCAGCTATCCTACCATAATAGCTTTCAGCTTTCCAATATAACTTTTCCTGGGCTTCCTCCAAAAACTAATAAGACTAAAGCTGCCTGGAACAAGCTCACTCTGTAGAATTTTCCCCACTCACCAGTGGACAACAGATGTGTGACTGCAGGGCTAATGCATTTGAGGATTTATTCGTTAGCTAGGTGGTCTGCCCAGCAATTCCTCCTGGCGCTTCCCTTCCTGGATCTGTCCGCCACTGGGCAATTTGCAAAGGCAGGACCAGTACCCCCAAGCATGTCTGACCATACCATTCACTCTGTGCACCTTGGCCATCCCTCCACATCACACAACTTGCAGTCAACTCTCCCATAAGGCTGAGAAGAGCAATGCAATGAGCAGTACAAGTGGTAACAGCTTGGATACATCAAAGGAGCCTAAGTGAATATGGTACCTGGCTGCTACCAAAATTGGTGGGAATTGGCCACCTCATTGACTGAAGGCTGGATAGAAATTGCAACCCAGGCACTCCCATCCTAACCAAGCCAATCCCATAGATAACTGCTCAACTCACCACTGTGATTTGGGGATTAAAAATCAATCATCTACACACAGAATTTGTACCCATTGTCTAGAAGCCAAGCAGTACATGAAGTGGTCAAATCCCAAAGGCAAATGCCTTTGCTTTTCATATTTCACTCTTGGTGACGTCTCAAAGAGTTATTACATAATTAATATCTGCATGAAGCTTATTCTGTGTGGTTTACTGGAAAATTACAACTTGCTAGCAATTAACATAAAATGAATAGGATTTGCAGGCAGGACAGTCCATCAGACCGGCCTTCTTAGACACAGCTCTGATGCTGGTACTTAACAGAATATTTTAAGAATTATTCCTAAACAGCTACAGTTCAAGTAGATATTTTATATAATGGATACGTCAGAAGGACTGACAGTCTGATTTACAACTGGAATCCAAAGAGTTTCTTGCTTTTGAAAAAGACAGTCTTTCTCCTTGTCTTATAATTTCCATTTGGAAAAACAAATCCCCTGCAATGCACACCTGTCTTTTCATTTGAGCTCTCCAGAAGGTCCTAGGGAGAGACCGTCAAAGACAGCTGAGTGCCTAAATACTCCAGGCCCCTTCTGTGCACCTCCTTCTTTAGAAGCCAACTGAAATAAAAGGAATAATTTTACTTTAGGTAGTCTGCATAAGACTTCAGAAAAGGTGTTCTTTCTTGAAGGCATACATGTGGATGATCACTCATATTCTTTCTGTTCTGATTTGGGCAGCTGGTGAGTTTGTTCGTCATCTGTCACATTGGACAAATAGGGAGAAGATGTCGGAGCTCCCTGGGAGTCCCCCTTTGAGCCACCAAGTGATTCTCCTCCATGGCTGACCCTGGAGTTGGGGCTCTATCCCCTCCCATAGTAGGGCTTTACAAGCACTTTGATGCAGGGAAGGAGAAGGCTTAGCAGCATGAGACATTGCTCTCTTCCCTCTAAAAACACTAGATAGTTAATCTTGCTACCATTACACAGGTAAGGATAAGAAAACAGACACAACAGCCCAGACACAGCCAGGAGACCCCAGGTTTGCCATTGCTGAAGTCAACTAACGCACGCTCCCCCTGTTCCACTTCAAGCCCCAAATTTTGCCAAATCTCCAGTGCCAGAAGTTGCTGCCTACGTCTTCTGGGATTATGATGCATTCCTTCCTCAGCCTTACAAACCCATTTCCTTCTCAGTGGCAGAGGATTAAATTGCTTTCAGAATCAGCGGAAACACTCTGTGCTTTTACAAATAACGCATCAGTATTAGGGCAAATTAATCTCTGATCTCATTCATCATTTGCTTCAGTCCTCTTGGTGGACAATATATCAGTCTTTTGACAGTTAGCACAGACTTCTTACCATCTTGGAGGAAAAATCTTTGGCATCTGGTTTAGCCACTGCAGATCCAGGAGCATGGGAGTACAGGATGTCGGGAACAATCCCGACACTGTTCTTGGATGCCAGCAATCCAATTGTAATGATCTGCGATGGCTCTCTCTGAATGGACAACAGCACAGGCCCTGCAAAATTACTCATTTTCACATGGCTTCCTATCAGTAGCTTTCATCAGAAACATGAGGATTCCTCACGACAGGTTCATCTGTATCAGCCTGCTTACGCGAGGTCTCCACGTGCTCCCCTGAATGACTTTCCTTCCCACATTTCTCATTGTCTGTGAAGTGGTGCAGAAGTGGATTAAATAAGCTATCATCTCAGTTAGTGATAATGAGAAAATTGAAACAAGCTGTTCCATAAATGTGATCATTATCTAGCAAATTAAATGAGATATTCAAAGTGTGCACCCAGCAATGGCCAAGGAACTTCTCTTACTCTGCATTTCTTTTATCTGGGAGAAAGAGGAAATGATCACAAACTCCCACAAACCAGAGACTTCAATGGACACACTGTCATTAAAATCATCTGGCTTTGCACACTTGCAATGGACACAGCACGGTGACTACCAGCCGTTCAAAGACTGAGAAATTCAAGTTTGGATATTGCTGGTGCTAATGGCCAGTTAACAGGGACCAGATTTTTGAGGTTTGCCTTCTGGAGAGCAGGGCTGGGGATGCCATGTGTCACCAGAGTGACAATTGCTGTCATGCACATACTGCCTAGAGGTCTGCTGCAGATAGCTGGGGGCTGCAGGGATAGCTGGGGGTTGGAAACCTACTGAAGGTGCCGGGACAAAAGACCCCAACAAATTCAAAGGGCAAAGTAGAATAACACTTTTATGACAGGTGGGTGAAGGAGAGAAGCCATCAGAGCTTCACATCTGGTTGTTCCTGGAGTGTCACTGAAGATGGAGGCTGGCGTGGAAATCAGCCTGTCTACCTCTTTCTGTCTTCCACCTAAATGCCTGAAACTCTAAGCCTCGGGAAATAAATGTACTTTAAGAAAAGGACTGTGGAAATGAGGAGTTTGTATTTAATCTCTTGTTTTACCATGCAGAACACTGACAAAAAGCAAAATAATTTCCTATTTTGATTGCATTTTTCTTCATGGTTGTGTTGATCCCATTTCCTCTTCCAGAGAGGAAGATGAAAACATGCTCCCTCCAAACCAGTTTCTCCTCATCCCTGCCAAAAGCTGACTACTAGGGAGTGCCTGCTCCATGGCTTGTCCCTTGGCCCTGGCTCTCTGCTTTGTTCTGGGCTGTGGAGTGGTTTGCAAGAGACAACACGAGTGGCCTGTGGGCTTCCCCAGGGCAGGCGCGGCTCCCACACCAGCAGCCCAGCAGGGCCCAGGGATGGCTGACACGTCCTCAGTCCATGCCAGGTCAATCTGCTCTCTTCACCCCAGTTACTGATACACCCTGACGTGGGGTTGCTCAAAAGTATGGGATCCGTGAGGTGTCCAGCCCCTGAGCGGAGGAGTGATCTCACAATGGAAGCCATGCAGAAGACACGTCCAACGAGCTTATATCTAATGGTGCTTCAGCCTGCAGACGTTTGTCAGATACTCTCACCAAAGCATAGCAGCTTCGAGTATTTTGTAGCTAATGTACAAAAGTCCCAACAAACCACAAACAAGTGACCAAACTCTGAAATGGAGAGCAGGCTCACAGTATTCCCAAGAAGCCAAAACTGCCTTCAAGGACACATGCTGCTGGAGAAGGAGAAGGTGCTGGGCACTCTCCATGAGAGCGCTTTGCTCCACCAAGCCCCCTGCTCCCTCTTCCCCACAGATTATCCTTGGGACAGAGTAAAGACGCAGGCAAGGAGCACAACTCACTAATCCAGAGTCTGGAGTCGTCAGAGCCGAAGGCAAACCTCTGTAGCAGTGGTGGAGAGCAAGAGCTGCAAGCTCCGACTGGCCATCGGAGGGCAAACTGCTCCAAGCATTGCTGCAGCGTTCAACAGTGGCATTGCTAACTTTGCTTGCAGTCAGCCTCCTTTCTTGAAAGATAATCCAGGCCTGCCTTCCAAGGAGTTTTAATTATTCGGAAATTTTGGAAGGGCTCTTATTTCAACCAGACAGAAGCGTTGGAAAAGGCAGCGGGTGAAGCAGGACACGCTGGGAATGTCCTGCAGCTCCCGGGCCAACACAGGAATTCCTCTTTTCCCCAATGGCAGAAACATTACAGAAGGCCTTCAGCAAAACCCAGTCAAAGCAGACTGCTAGGAAGCGTCGGAGATAGTTATAAAAAGGGATCATGCTGATCTGGCGTTAACTCTTAATGGAGAAGGCAGCAACTTCTTGCTGGGAGGAGGGAGGCACACTGAAAGGGATTGCTAGGTGCAGGCATCGCCACCAGCCTGCTTTTATTTAGCAGTCTCTCCTGTGGGCTGCCTTCAATTGCCCCAGCTCCCTCTCATATTTCCCTTCATAGCTCATTTGTTTTTCTCCTAACATTGCAGAAACGAACCCAGAATAGCCATTTTCATGGCTGGCCTGTTTTCAGCATGCTTTCTGGTTGGCCTGCAGTCCTGAGAGCAATAAGCAGCATCAATTAACAAAGAGTGGATACGGCAGCCCATCACCACAGAGAGAGGCAGGCTGTCAGAGCATGACCTGATGATCTCTCTGTCTCCCTGGTTTTGCCCAGCAGCATTCTCATCTGTCTGCATGTACATCTCCACTCCTTAATTTCATAGCTTTTTAGCACGGAAAAGCAGCAAAGTGGCTTCCTTGCAAATATCTTTGCCTCCTTTTGTTTGCTGGTGAATTTTGAGATGAAGATCAATTGAACTTCATGTGCCTGGGCTAATTCCCAAGTGTTTTATTTCTTTTTAGCACTCCATATGGCCCACGCTGTACAGCAATGTTCTAGCTGGAAAGTGGTGAGGATTATTAACATCAAGGGAAGACAAACTTAAGAGCAGAGTGCCAGGACAGCCAGCAGGCTACTCACTACTCATCTGCAGACAGTGCCTCTGACAAGCACTCCTTACTGCTGTATAATGCTAGGATGGAGAAAAGCCTCTCATCCTGAAAAATGAGGGATGTTCCCAATACACCTCCTTCCACTAGGGAGAAGACAGGCCATGCTCAATGAACAGTGAAATATTTGGAATTTAGTTACAAAACTGGGAAGCAGGTGGACTCGTATCTGCTCTCTCCAACCACTTGTCACTGCCACCCAGAAGCCTTCGGAGGAAATGAAAGGAGTTGCTTAATTTCTCCATTCCTTGAACCATCATGGAGCAACTGATGGGCAAAGCTTATTCAAACACTATTGCTCAAATGGATTTTCATGGAATTACAGTAGTTTGAATTCAAAAAGCACAGATTGCAACCAGGTTTTGACGGGAAGGTTTCCAAGACCAGATAGAAACAAAGCCGATCTGTGACTGACCTGTTCTCACACTCAGAACAAAAACCGACCTACAAAACCTTTGAAAACTGCCACAAAATTAACTTGACGTCTACTACCACCTCTACTTGGCTGGTAACAACCCACCCTGTCCATGTGCTAGGAAGGACCAAAGAGTCCAGGCTGTAATTATCTCAGTGGCCACGTGGAGTTGGAGGTGCAAACCTGGTGACACTTCTTGCAGACCTAGCAACCTTCCTAGTGCCAGTAACAGTTATGCTTGAGTACGTGCCCGTGAAGGTCCAGCAAGCTCCAGCGAGCACCAGCTCTGCTTGGCAAGCGGAGACCTTGCCAGAGCGGGGAAGAGAGTTACTCAAGCAGAGAGGCAGCCTGGTGAGGAGTGAAACTAGTTGGCATTCAGCGCAGGAGGGCAAGGAGAAACCGAACACCAGCCTGAAGGGCAGCTGCCCTGTGCTTGAGCTGCTCCTGGCTGATGTGATGCTCAAAATCCATCTTTAAATCCTGACAGCGAGGAGCTCAGGACCATGCAAATCCCATGCTCTCACATCTGCACAGCTCCATTACGCAGCGGGAAGCAGCTGCTGGGACTGCTGTGTATTTAGTAGCAACACTTTCAAGGTGGTTTTGGTCCTTCTGGTCTGCCCAGACCTTTGTTGTGCCTGAAGGTTAAAGTAACGCAACAGCAACACCCATATTTTGTGATGGAGCCTCAGAGTGCACATAAAGCATGACTGACAGCCCAGAGGGTGAGGGACAGGCATTCTGGGATGGAGCCCCAACCTACACACCAAACCACTAAATCATTGACCCGGCTTGAGCACGGCAAAGTCTGGGCATCACGCATAACCAGATCACTCGGGCACTGCAGTCTCCAGGCTCATGCACCTGGCTGCTGCCAGAGCTGGTCAGCTAAGGCCAAAGCAGTGCGAACATCATCGTCACACTGACCAGCAGACCCGGGTTTTGGTAGCAAGCCCTAGCAAGCCATTAACCTTCAGAAGCGACGCTGTTTCTGCATTGCAACGGACCAAGCCAGACAGGGCGTCTTTCTGTTTTACTTCTGCTCTAGCAGGAACGGGCAGCTGGCAGCACCTGATCCCAGACCATGGTTAAAGAGAATGCTTCCAGATCATTGCACAAATAATAGCAATATTCACAGAATTACAGGAAAACATTGCTTTCTAACTCCAATTCCAGGTTGAAAGGCAGTGTTATTAGCAGTCACACATGAGCTCAATTGCTTTGATTAAAGAGCAACTGTCTAATCTCTGCCTGGACTCAGTCCTGGGTTTTAATGCCTGATTAACTACCCCCTGCCAGGATTATTTTGCATCTTTGCATATTTTGGAGCTCTATATTTCCGTTTATCACTACAGACAAGGAACAGTTTAAACTAACCCTCATTTGCACTGGCAATTTAAAGCATCGTGTGTGTGTTTCTGGCCCAGTGGTGGCTAAAGCACATTTCAAGGGGTATCTAAGGCAATCTGCCACTTCTCAGGGAGAAAACCCAGGACAGGATACTCAAATCAAGGCAGGATGTCACTGGATGTCTTAGCCCTTGTGGGAGACACCAGATGTCACCTCCAGCAAATCAACAAGTTACCACCAGTTTCAGCAGAAGTCAATGTAAAATTGACTCCCCATCCTGGAAACATTCAGGCCTTTCATACAACATAAAAAAAGGAAAATAGGTTTTAGGTTTTGAGTTTTTCATTTTCCAGCACAAATCAAAATTGCTGTGGAAAATACAAAACTTACTGTGTAAATTGTTTGCGTATCAAATCCTAATATTGCTTCTAAGGAAAAATCAAAACTGGCTGGAAGAACTTCCTGAACAGCCATAACTACCTGCCTTCTAAACAGTCTATTCTGAGCAGCTGGATCTCATTATTTGCAGGCACTTGTCCAATCTGTATCCCACACCTAGATCTAGCATCTTTCTCTGCTACAACTATGAGCCCCCACATCCCATTTGAGATCTCTCAGGACCATCTGAGATCTCTCTTCTCCTTAAAGCAGCCATCAGCTCACTCTAGTGGAGCACAAAATACACCAGCTTTTGCTACTCTGCTCCAGACTGCAGTCCTAATTGTGCTGATGCTGATCCAAAGCTTCTGTTCTTCAAGAGCAGCTCATGGTGGGCTTCTCCCTCAGGCCAGCATAACCATGATGCATTAACCCCAGGAAAGAGCAGCAGCTTTGAGTAAAGACCTTAGTTGGAGGACAGTCAACAAATCCACAGCCTCTTTGGCATAAGATGGCCAGATTGTCCAAGGTTTACAGCCAAGAGGGTTTGCTGCAAGCAATACCTAATGCCTTAGATGACCATTGCTTCTACACAGCCCTCTCCAGTTCTCCCATCTTCTACATGTTGCTAAGTGCTGTATTTAAGGATGTAATTTTTTGCTGCAGCCAAGGCATTTCAGTCCAGAACAACAGGATTTACAGATCAGGCATGGTAAGATAGGATGGGGGGAAGGAGAATGCGGCTTAGTCACTGCCTCAATATCAAAGAAGCAAAGAGAATATTTTCACAACTGTGCCCTGAAAAGAGAATAAAACGTCCCTGTTAAATCAGGTAACTGGGTCACAGTACTGAGCCAATGAAATGCAAAGCCCTGAAAGATCTCTGTGCTTTGGGGTGACGGTGTGGAAATCTTCGTGCAACAGCTCAATGAGTAACAGAGAAATGAAGCAAAGAGCATATCAGGTGATTCACGTACAGCTCCTGCAGGTCCACACCACGCTGCAGCCACCGGAAAAGGCTCACTCGTGTGTTAAGGCAACTCTGTCTACAGGCTGTCCTAAGCCTTCGGCTTTTTTTTCTTCCTTCCTTTGTTTTTGTGCATGTTTAATTATTGAGGATGTTCACAGAGAAATGGGATTTCTGATCTCTAGAAGCCCATCTGCTCCCACTGTTTATTTTCTGCAGCCGTCACAGCAGTAATGAATTCCAGCGTTACGACCGCACTGGTGGCTCTTCCCATGGGGAACGTGCAGGGAAACCACCCTGGTTGAGAAAGCAGGCCTGCAGTACCCAAAGGACCCCAAAGACATGGGAAAACACAGAAGGTGGCCCCATGTTTCATGAGGCTCCCACCAATGAAGGAAAATCTGGGAAACAGGATTGGCTATGGCAATGCACCCCTCCAGGCTGAGAACCTGGGGACCCGCTCTGCAAAGCGCTGCTGGGACACTGCACACTTCCAGTCCACCAGAGCTGGCTTCCTACTGGAGTCACTGGTTGGGTTAAGAAATTGTGCTGGCGCAACCAGTCCTGGCTGGGCTGGCCAGCGAAGGCCACAGGAACTAGCTGAAGGGATAAATCTGGCAACGGGTTTTCAAAAGCTCAAGAGCTTTGAGGTGGATCTACACATGCCCTCCCTGTGTAAGTGCACCACCAGCAGCCTCCATTGCTACCTCCTACTCCAGCACCTACTTGAGCAATGAACTCCTGGATTAGAGAACTACAGTAAAAAGTTAAAGACTACACAAAAAAAAATGGATTAAAACAAACTCTGCTCCCACTCTTGCCTTGAAAGACAAGCCATTTCTTTTAGGCTCGGTTTCACTGAGCCTTCCAGATTGCTGTGAATTCAATACAGTCTCCTCTGGGTGCCTCTTCCTTCCCACCAGCTCTGTGACCTGGCTCTGCACCCACTTTCTGCTCCCCTGAGTAGCCTCCAGCTGGTTTCTTGGGCAGCTGGGTCCTTCTTCAGGCTGGCCTTGCCTCTCTTCCCCATTAAGCTCACTGTGCCATAGCCAATTCAGATGTTTCTCCCCAGGAGTGGGCTCCAGGTCTCTCTGGGAACGCAGACCTTTCCCCCTTTCAGAGCCAGACCTACAGGACATAGCCATGGTAGAGCACACCTCGCCAGGACAGAATCACAGCTGGACACCGAGCAGATTATGCATATCATCAGATGGCTGGAGAAGCCAAATTTCCCAAGGGAATTAGTGGTACCACTAGCACACATACTGTGGAATAGTTCATGGAGTGGACTCAAAAGGGCAGAGAAAGCAATACTCCACAGGTCTGTACACAAACTTATAAATGAACCAGGCTCACATCTGGTTTCCACCTGTTCTGCATTCCCCTGCATGCCTTGAATAGTCTTGAATAGTCTGCATAGACTTTGCAACACTACTGGCAAATAAAACAGAGCTTCGCTTCCCCAGCTCAACACTTGGCTCCACCGGCTCAAGGGAGGAGCTGAGGTTTGTCCCCAGCTCGTCTGTACCTGCCTACTCCATTCCATCTGCACCTCATAGCAGTGACACTTTTGTGGCAGATGACCTCTCCTTCCTCAAACTCTCCCAGAGATACAGTGGCCAGTCCAGAAGTACAGGCAGATTGGGGGCATCCAAAGCCCTATGGAAAGTGCATAGGCTACACCATCCTGCCCCAGGGATTCATGCAGGAAGGATAACACTTCATATTCAATTTTGCTTTCTACAAGCATGGTGAATTAATAGGATTTACTGAAAAACACCCAAGAAGAGATACAGTTAAGGTCTCCTTACAGCATGCATGTACTACTCAATGGGGCTATCTTTGGGGAGGCCCACATGATGGAAGAAGCACAGTAAGTTGTCCTAAGTGAAGCACAGCTTTGAGGATGATTTGCTGTCCAAAATACCAGTTGAAGACATGATGCTATGCAGGAGGAAGATCATGATCAGGGCTCCTTGTGACCCTGACTAGCAGGACGTGCATGTGCAGCATGGGAGAGCGAACAGACAGCAGGAGAGCGAAATGGGAAAATAAGGCAAATGTATGAGAGGCAGATAAGTATCATCAGTCTAACCATAGAAACACCCTTAGCTCTGATGGGCTTTGGGTCGTTTAAGAGGCAGTGAAACAAAACAACAGATGCGTTTCTTTCTTTGCTCTCTTTCTAAGCAGCATTGGTAAATTCAACCCAGCTCATGCCACAGTACAACAGCGCGTGTGCCCAGCTTCCTGCTCACTCAGGAGCTTCCTTATCTCAAGATCATACATCTTCATTTCTCCACTTTTCCAGAACAAAGACAGCACTGTTTTAGTACTTTACAGCTACTCAGTCATTGCTGAATGAAGCCAGAAAACCTAGTATGTCAGAAAAAGCATGAATAAAGGATTTGATTAGGGCAAGCAGAAGGAGGAATGGGGACTAGATACAAGATTTGCGTTGCTGCCACACACAGTTATTTGAAGCAGTGGGGACACTTGGATTGCATTTGAAAAGTTCACAATAAGGCCCTTAATCATCAAAATCTTTCTGATGTACATTAATATAAATTCAGGGACATTGGTGGTAGCAAGGAGATCCACACTTGCTAAGGGTGCAGCTCCTAAGCTAGACTGTTCCCTAATTTCTTTGCCTAATTTCTAATAAAATGCTGTTCACAAAGCTAAAACCCACCACACGAATGGTCCTGCTCAGCCACTTAAGACTGTGGATCTCAGTGGGGCTCTGAGGCAGAAAACACAGCATTTTTGGCCTTTTATTTCTACAGGCTGCATCGCTACTCACTTCAAGTAGAGAGCTTTCCAAATCCGAGCTGACCCATTTCTGCCTGTGGCACTGAGGGCACCTCTTCCACTAATCTCATGTGTCAGCATGGTAGCGGTGGTAATACTTGTCTCTGGGACAGCAGGTTAGGGATTTACTGAGTCCCATACATCACATCCTTTAATTCAGTGTCAGCCAAGGATAAGCCAAGGACCTAGGGCAAAGTGTGATGCATTACAACTTCATGCTGGGTGGGTGCTGTATTACTAGAAAGGCAGCTCCGGCTTTCAGATGAGAAGCCCAGTCTGAACTGCTGTCTGGCTGTATTTGCTCCAGATTTAAGGAGAACACTATATTGACACTTTCTCCCTTCTGTTGCGCAACAGGAATTAATGTGGCTGAAACTAATGGTGACATAAAAAAAATTAACAAGGTATATACGTGGCTATAAAAATTAGAAACGACACAGTCACAAAATAGAAAGTAGACAGAAACACCTATCTATTGACAATGCCAAGAGGTATTCATCATGGTACTGCAGAGGGCTGGGCGTGCTGGACAGAGGAGAGAGGTGACGGGCAGTGACGTTTAAGCTCCGGAGATGACCCCTTCCATCCTCTGCCCCTCGTGCTGCCTCCCTCCCTGCTCATGGAACAGCTCTGCTAAAGACACCTTTCTGCATGGCTCCGGTTCGCTCCTGCTGTAAATGGCAGCAGCCTGCCTGACCTTTTGTCGGGTGGAAATTGCTGAACAAGCGTACATCACTGCCCATCCCTCCCCACACAGGCACCCTCCATAACGATGCACCAAGGTATGCATCACACGGATACCTGTGGGCAGAGGCAGCCCCTTTCTGCACCTTTGGACCTGACCTCTTTGCACCCTGCAGACTTCTGGGTGCAGACAGACAAGAAAGTGGGAGCAGATTTACCAACATTTTAAAAAAACCCAGTACCATTTCTACCCCAGCACATCCTCCAGCTTCTGTGAAAACAGTCTGGAAGAGTAATGTGGTTGTTAATGAAAACTGCACCTTTTCACAGCAAAACACAGCGAGCCTCTGGGGCTCACATTAGGACTACAAAGCTTGTTTGTATACTGGAAGGCCAGGAAGAATTTTCCCATCTGACTTCCTGTATATCTCAGCCTATTCATTCTCACTCAGTTACCCTGTATTAAGCTTAATTACCCCAGTATTAAGATTAATGGCTTGTGTTGATTACGGCCTATCTCAAAAGAGAGACTATTACAGCATTTGAGACAAAGCAGCCTCTGCTGGGGGTGATTTGTCCCCAAGGCTCGCTGTCCCTGATGCCAAAACCACAAGCCCTGTTGCACTTCCTTTGGTTCATTTTACCAGCCAGGGATGCTCGCACTGAAGCAGCTCCTGAGATTAAGGAGCCCTTTCATATCTGGCATCTTCTCTCTGCGAAAGTACTTCGGCACAGAATTCAAACTGCTTCTCACTTCTCTATGCCTCACTAAGCAGGTCTCTCGCCCTTGATGCCTATTTTCCCTAGCTCTCATCCCCCTTTATGTGGGTCTGTGCTGTGCCTCCTCCAGGTTTTCAAACAACCTACTAAAAACCCAGAAGGGGCATTGCATCTGTGGCTCACAGCAGTGTGAGATTTTAGGATGCTGCCGCCTTCAGCATCACCAGAGGGAACCTGCTGCTCTACACACTTTAACAGCAGCACCTTTGCCAAACGAATCTACCTCCAGCCAAGGTGCATTAAAATAAAATTGAGGCTGATAAAAAGAAAAAAAACCCAAAGCCCCTGGATTCCCCTTTGCTCCTGTTATGCATTCCTGTATTGCTTAGGGAAATCACTTATCTTCTGATACAGTACTATCACATTGCTTGTTTTACATAACTTTTAATCCCCTTACTTTTTTGTGATCATTAATGGGCACAATTCAGGTCTAGTTAATCTCCTAGCATGGCAGCCAGGCAGCCCTGGGAAGAACCATGGACTGTCACGTTGTCACATACTCAGCTGCTGTGGTGGAAACCGCTCCCTCTCCTCCTCACTTCTGGAAACACAAACAGGATCTAGGTTTTCATGGGGGTTTTTTTGGCCTTCGGTCCAAGAACAGCTAAATCTTTGGTGAGTGAAAAAGGCTTTGCCTAGGTGATGTGATCTTCCTCGCTAGAGACTGCCAGCGCAGACAATCTGTTCTGGCGGGCTATCAGAGCAGTGCTAACTGAGGACAGGTCAGCAAGAAAGATGCATTTTGAGCCCTGCTTTACTCCTTTGCTTCCCTGCTGCCTTGTGCCAAGACTAGAGAGTCACTTTAGATGGGATAAACAGAAAAAACCCCATAATCGATCCCTTATTTCTGCCACAATCCTTCCTTTCCCCTGAGCTCAGCCCTGGTACTGTGAAGCCACACTGGTCACGGCACAGTTGAACAGATTCCCTGGAGATCAGGTATGCTTGAACTGACTATATTTAGGAAATGCAAAGTAATTTGCTCCATCCTCCATAAGCGCCGACCATACAGCGACACACACACATACCCAAAGCTGCTCTGGGTTTTGGGCATTTTTGTGTGCTCTTTTGTGTTCCCACCTGTACCAGACCCTCTAAGGTTTCTCTGCTCAGATCTCAGCCCTTTTCTGTTAATACAGCCTTGAAAGACTGAGGAAATGTGGCTTTCTTCTTCTTACTCTAGTTTTTTGCTGCTGCCATTTGCTTCCCTCTTCAGACCAAGCTGAGCACCAAGCCGGCTAAGGCCACTGCAATGGCACAAGAAACACATTTCAGTGGGGTGAGCAAGCAAACACTTTGAAAGAACGTAGAAAGGAAGATGGGATGTCTTCCTCCAGACTTTCTTACAGCTCTGTTGTGGTGCTTCAGCCTGCACAGCAAAGCCTCCTTGAGTTCACTCCGGCCATGAGCTAATTGAGACCAGGTTTCATACAGACTCTAACAAAGGACTATGAAAGCAAACTAGTCTCAAACCTCATTAAAAGTCCTCATTTAACCATTAAGCTTGCTTAACCCTACCTGGAGGATGAGATTGTCTGGATCAGACAATCTCCTTCCCTTGTCACCCAATGCTATCACATTTTAATGTCAAAATAATAGTCTTCTACAACAACGATGCCTTGTTCCCGGCATATAAACAGGCCAGTGCTTACTAGGTGGGTATCACCAGCGCTCTTCTGGGTCATATATACTGACAGCCCCTGGAAACACTTTCGGCTTGTGGGAGCAGCCTCCCCGATTTGTTTTCTATCCATCCATAATGGTGCTCAAAATCAGGGAGCAAAAGCAGCATTCCTGGATGCTTGTAGAAACACAGGCTGCTCAAAGCTGCAGCCCAAAAGGCTCGTTAGCTGGGAGGCCCACAGGGGCAGGGCAGCTGCGATCTGGTTCCTGCTCTCCTGCACGTCCTGACTCTGTTTTCCACTCTCAAACAGTCTGGCAAGAGCATCTGTAAGGCTCCATAAATTAACATTTGTGAAATGTTTTGAGATCTTGAGATAGGAGTGGCTATAAAATCCCCCAGAACTATTGATGTCTTTTATTATTTATTAATGCTGCTGTCATGCACTTAGCCTGGAGCTCTTGGAGCATTTTGAACAACAAAGAAAACCACCGTGCCTGGGCAGGGGCTCGAGCTCTGCAGCAAGGTGACCCCCACGGGCTGCAGAAGGCCATTTTCACGAGCAGTTTTGCCTGGGACAAAGCCAGCGAAGCAAAGCAGAGGGCAAATGCCTCCTGAGATGTCAAGGCAGTCGCTGGCTGCCCAGGCCTTCTGGCGCAAGGTGAGGGATTTTGGACATGGTCTGTGGGACAGGCAGGATGTCACGCGTGGGTGAGAGTCATCGCTCCATAGCTGTGCCCCAAAACGCAGCCTTAAGATGGCAGATGTGACCCACGCAGCTCTGTGTCCAGCCGCAGCTCAGCAGGGACAGGCTTGTCCCAGCCGGGAGAGGTCGGGACGGCAGAGCAGCACCCACGACCCCCGCCGGCCACGGGCTGGGCCTTCCCCAACAGCAGGCTCTGCAGCCAGCCAGGCCTGGTTTTCTCTGCGTTGTGTCTCTAAGCGAAGCACAAAAGCCATTCGTTTAAGTAGGTTTAAATTGTTAAAGGCACTTGTTCCTCTGAAAAGAGAATGAAATTGCTATTGACACCTCCATAAAAGTGCAGCTTTTCAGGCACAGTACGAAAGCAGAGGATGAGTAGTCTTCCTCACTTTGCACGCCTGCAATTAAATCTGCAGCCTCCTGCTCTGTTGCTCTCATTATAGAAATAGGTACCAGTATCTTCAAAGGAAGAGAAACTTAATGGCCTCACTGATGGTTTGATGAATAATTAATGCTGCTGCATTAATCGGGAGGTTAACTCAGGCCTAGAGAAAGACTGTCTTTAATGCAGAAAAGCATCTCTGGGCAGTCATGCCAGGCGCCGGGTCAAGGAGAAGCACGATGGTCTATGCACACACTGCATCAGTCACAGAGCACAGATGAATAGACGCTAAAACGTTCCCTTCGCTCAGTGCCATACACTGGGCGACTTCTATTTTAGAGACCAGCGGGTGCGTCAGGCTTCCTCCACTCACCCAACTCTATGGCTCAGGACGGGACCCCCCATGTATGTGACCCTCTCCCAGGGCATCCCGCAGAGCTCAGAGCACACAGTCTGCTGTGGCTCCACTACGGGATGCCTCACTGAGTGGCACCAGGTTGTCCTTTGGCTCAAAGCAGCTCAGCTCACTCTTTGGCCGTGACCAACAAGGTCCCGTGAGGAGTCATGTCAGCGCAGTGCAATGGCCCTTGCCATGGGAGGGTGGCCACTACCATCCCTGCAGCGTGAAAATGGGGCTGGCTCTTAGGGTGTTGTGCTGGAGAAGCTCTTTAAAAATGAAGGCTTTCACTTGTTAGGCTTTCTGCAGTGCCGCCTACAAGGGGCCGTTACTGCTGTACTGTAATACAAACAAATAATATCGCACATGACTCACTGGTTGTACTCTTGAAACACAAGGAAAGAAGGTAACAGCCAAATCTGTTTAAACATATTGACCTGATTGATATTTTTAAGAAAACAACATCAACACCGTGCCCATCGAAGACTTCTCAGATAAATGCTAAACGTGCCATTGAAAATATCATCTGTTCAGATTTAATCATCTTCCATTCACCCTTTCCAAAAATAAAATGGGGGGGGGAAGGGAGAAAAGAAATCTTTCTGGCTGAAACATTTGGTTCTTGCTCAAGAATCTGGTCTGAATTTTATAAAGATTTCCTGGAAGCGGAGATCAAGGGGCTGGTTTGGGGCTCAGAAAAAGCCCTCTGGCAGGATGAAGAAGAGGAAACTGCCAGAGACTGAGACTGATACTTTGTCATTTTCTTATTGGGAACACTGCACAGGACTGTTCCTGCTAATTAAAACCAGTGGTGACCAAAGCTCATTTGCAGAGTTTGGGCTTTAGCCAAGCATTTGTGTGTGGACGAGGAAATGAGATCATAAAAGTCATGACCGGCCTCCAAGCTCGGCGCGTGTAATTGCCTCTCACACCTTGCTTCCCAGCCTCTCCAAATACCACCTTTCCTAACAGAAGTGGAGCAGGGCTCCTCACCTCTATTTTGAGCTGTCGAATTGTGGAAAGAGACCAAGAAAATCCCTGCACTGGGATTGTCCCTGGTACGAGCAGATTAAAACCGCTCTGCGCTTGGCCCCTGTCCAGCTGGACGTGCCTTCTGTATTTATGACTTCTATAAGCAATGTTTCTTCTCAGGTAAAAATCTGTGCCACTATGAGCTTAGCTAAAATGCACATTGAGATCTGTAGGATTAGCCAGAGCAAGGCCTTGTTTTATAATGGAGAGAAGAGCAGCCCTTTGCTGCTGAGCCACCCAGATGACCACAGATCCAAGGAGATGGCTGAAACTTCCCATGTCTGACACCCATCTTGGAGACAGTTTCCCCATAACCATCTCCAACACCGCAGGTGAACAACAGGCAGAGACACTGACTAGTTTTCCCCCAAAAGCTGAACTTGTCATGCTCTTTTATCAATGAGGTAGGTAGGACTGGTGGGCTGATATAAGCAATGATGCAGAATTGCTACCTACTTAAATATTATAAATATAGGGGGAAAAAAATATACACTGCCTTCAGCAGATACTGTGATTTAAGTCACAATACACCTACTGACACATCCACCTCCATAAATTTACCGTCGCCAGTGTCTCAATATAATGATCCCACCGGGTTAGGGCAGTATAATTGTGTGGCATCACTCCTACCCCGGAGTGAGCAATGCATCCACACGCTGGCGCTACCCCAAATACCAAGGTTTTGTTACACCAGTGTAGCTTTGCTGGGAAATTTCTGATACATGACCTAAAATGCCATGACTTTTTCTGCAGGACTAACTCAGTGCCTGTCTGGTACTCAGAGCTATACCCAAATCTCTGCTGATAAAAGATGTCCAACAGAAAGAACGGGAATGTCAAGACAACTCGTCTCCTCCAATGACACATCTCTCATTAGTTTTCTTCTCAAAGGACAGAATCAAAACCTGAATTAGCTAATTCCCTTCAGCCATACACCAGCTAATTGCACCAGCTTTGTTTCCCCAGCTCACTCCATCCATCTAACAGCCATTTACTCCTAAAGTGCCCTAAAAGTTGGCTTGCGTGCAGAGAGAGGTACCGTGTCAATATTTATCAATGACATGGACAGCGACATCGAGTGTACCCTCAGCAAGTCTGCAGATGACACCAAGCTGAGTGGTACGGTTGAGACACCAGAAGGACGGGATGCCATCCA
>Ga0065711_1033085_pt1 | contig 26140 bp, 13 predicted proteins | sample Hoacrofraction12_FD_59098 | JGI IMG/M metagenome (GOLD analysis project Ga0065711, IMG submission 59098) | Hoatzin crop microbial communities from Cojedes, Venezuela - Epithelial fraction 12 v2 (version 2) | ecosystem: Host-associated > Birds > Digestive system > Esophagus > Crop | place... | reverse complement strand
GCCTGGACAAGGTCCTGTGCAGCTTGCTGTAGGTGACCCTGCTTCGGCAGGAGGGTTGGACGAGATGACCCACAGAGGTCCCTTCCAACCCCTACCATTCTGTGATTCTGTGATTCTGTCTTAAAGTGAACAATTCTTTAGTTTGCCTGACTTACTGAAGTAAGAAGTGACAGATATAGCTGCCAAAATCTGTAAAGTTTAAAAAGCTCTTATTTTTGCTATGAACTACAACACAAATGGTTCTATGCGAAATTATGTTTCTAAAGCCCCGAGACAGAGAGTACTCCCTGGAAGCAATTCCATCTCTTTAGGTAAAAAAAATTTGAAAATTTTCATAGAAGTATATGGTATAAAACAGGATCGCCGTTTGCAATTACTAACAGAATCCTTCACTTTCTATAAGCAAGCACAGCAAATAATGCACATATATAGAATAAATGATGGAGTTTTAATCAGTAAAATGATAAACATGAATAAAAAAAAAAAATCTATCAGGGAAAGAAATGAGTGAGTTAATGTCCTGGAAGGGCAAGACTGGTTTAATTTTTTGTTTTACCCAGAGCAATGTCCTTTCAACCTTCTCCCAACATTTGTCAAGACAACCCTACGTAGTGATCTACTTCTACAAGCATCTCCAGCAGTTTCTTTTTCACCATCGAGTCGTGAGTCTCTCTGCAAACCAGTCTCCTTGATGTATTTACTTTCTCTTAACCCACATAAGACATTGACTGACTACGTGATTTGTAATCCTAGACACATTATATGATTAAAATGTGTTGTTAATATATAATCAGTTGCTATCTGGCCAATTCATTCCCTTTAATAATTCCCTTTCATCCCATGTCCATAGTCTTTTTATCTCTGTGCAGCCTCCCACTTTTCAAGGACATTGCAGAGTCATACCTCCTCCTGCTTTAATACTTGCTTTCCTAAGATGTGAGGTATTTACAAATATAAAGTTCTATGGAGAGACTTTGAGATGCTATCCTGCTCAGAATTCTTCAGAAACATTTTCTTATTGTAACGCTGAACAGACAATATCTTCAATCAGATTCAGAACACTTTCAGGTCAAAACACTGTAAAAATGATACAACAGAAAAATATCTGTAAAATAAGAAACTGCCCAATAATTTGTCTAGACATCCTGTGTTAAAAACATTCATTACTGTTGTCTCTTACTGCAGCCTGTCCCCTTCCTTCTTTACAGTTTACTTAACCTACAGTTTTGAATACCATGGACAATCTAGTTTTAAAAAGCTACTGACCAAAGTTAGCTGAAATAAACAGTATCGAGAAAGCCTTCAGATTCACTTTGGCACAGATCTAACACTGATTCAGGTATATGAGGCAGCAGAGATTTATTTACGGCCAGACCCCACCCCAGGGCATGTCTATATTATGCAATAAGGCATGGTAAAGAAAACCCTACACGCTACCAACAAACTCGGCCCCAGAACCACAGACAGCATCAACACAGAAGTCACATCTGTGTGGCTCTGTCAGCACAGGACTGCGCTAGCTGTTTTGCAGTGCAGCTGAGGCCACATCTGCAGTGATCTGAGTGATATACAGCAATGGCACTGACACCTACACAGTCTTGCACCAGAACAAAACCTGTTCCTTCAGCTCATCACACTCAAATTCAAAAAAGATTTTGTGCTAGCGAGCTAATTCTATTGCATTGCATTAAAGTTTTATTATAGACATTGGCCAGTCTCATTACTGTTCAGAAAAGTCTGATTTTAGCACACTTTGACAAGAAGCCTTCCTAATTAGACTAATTGTCAATCTCGGCTCCCTGCTGTTAGAAGGTTAATACAGCTGGCTTTTATCTTCAGTGTAAAAAGGCTGCTTTTTTTTTTTTAATTAATTGGAAGATGTAATTCTGTAAGTTATAGCATGGATCAAATAATGGTATCTGTCTCAGGGACAGTTTAAGAATCAAGATCATATTCTTTAGCAGCATCTATTAAACAAGGTCAACTGGAGTCTCTCAGCAGAAGAAATTTGATGCAATGTTTACAATTGACAAAGGAAAGAATTTAGAAGTTTTGCTTTGAAATTTGTAGGCTTCCTCCAGCCTGCAAACCTGGCTCTGCCCTACTGCTCAAAGGACGTAGCAACCTCTGAGTAAATGGAGACCCACAGCCAGAATAGCTGCCATGCATTAAAGCTCAGGGCAGGGATTCCAGCATGCTGTAAAGCTCTCTGCTTTAGTAGCTATCTAACACTTCTCTCCCCTTCATTTTTTTCTGGAATTTATTAAACTAAAATGCAAGCCAGAAAGAAGACAAAAGAATCAGTCCAAAAACCGGCACACAAGAGCAACTCTTCTACAGAATGATATTTGGTTTTGAACACATCCATTGCAGATCTCATACCGATTTCTGTGATAAGGCATGAAGAAGCAGGTGTTGTCATGTCCGTTCTGCTTTAGCTTGAAAATTGAAGTAGGGCAGCTTTGTTAAATTAGATTATTTACTTGTTTAACAGCAAAAGTTTTCTATTCATGTAGTAAGGTTGATTTCCCAGGTGTAACAACGCAACACTACTACCAAGTTCTGTAACAGAGCAGAACATAGCAAGATGGTGGTTTGCCTGAGACGACCATAGAAACGTCCAATTCTGTGACAAAGAGCAAGTCTCCCTTTTATCTTGCAAAAATATTACATTTCTATAACACTCACATTATTTTCACACTTATTTTTTGAACTGTTTAACTGATGTTACAGTGTGGCAAGCCCAGCCCGCTTAAGCTAGCACTGCCACCAAAAACAACAGCCTCAGAACACCTTGTTCCCATTTCTCACTCCCTTCATGCCTGGACTCTCACAGTGGCCTCACAGTGAGACAGCACAGGTTTCTCTCCCACCCAGCTGTGCTGTAACTTGCATCAGTTTCCCAATTCAATTCACTGTGTGACTGCAAAAACCACTTGTGCTGGCCAAAAAGCACAAGACGCTGGTATGGAAACAAGAAGCAAGACTGCGTTTGGCAGTAGGGCTGGCTTAAAGAGCATTACAATTTGTGAAATAGCTGTTAGCAGAACAAATACATTACAACACATCTTTATCACAAATGACAGAAAAGGATGAGAAGCATACAAGGAAGACAATTTAGCATTGAAGATCAAGCAAAACAAGAACAACTTACTGGGCAAAAATAGGTGTTTTCTGCTATGTGGTTTGCAACAACCTTGTTTTCTGCAGACAGAGACATTATGAAAAGCAGTGCATCACGAGCCTGCTGGCCTACTGTTCCTTCTCGATGGATGAAGGGAATAAGCAGGGAAAATATGAGGAAATTGGCAGCTCCTTGGTCCTCACTGGTGTGGAAAAATAGTTCTAAAATGGAGGGATCTTTGGCTATTATAGAGCAGAGCTGGTTCAAGAGGACAACCAACTCTGTTTCCACTGTTGGAGTGGCTGTTCCTGAGCAGGAACTCAGCAACATCATCAAAGGCTTCAAGATGGGTTTGTGATGCAGCAAGGGCTGATAAGACTGGGTTACTAGCATTTCATACATTTTGAGTTGCTCAATTTTTGTCTCATCGGTGAACTCTCGACGTAGGCTCCAAAGAAAAAGCTTCTCCATGATGTTTTCTGAGACCACAAACTCCAGAATAGGCCCCATTGATGCATCCTTTGCTTGCTCCTCAATTAATAAGAAAAGCATGTGCTCCACATAATTCTGAACAGTGCTGGCCTCATCAGGTGAAATTGCCCCATACTTTGCCTGACTGTTTTTCAAGGGATCATGCTTCTCTAAGATTTTCAGAACCTGAAGAGAAACAGACTGGTTATTTGAATGCATTTTTTTAAAATATGCACTTACCCCTTAAGGAAAACAAAAACCCATCAAAATTCTTGACACAAAACACAAACTCTTTTTATGCTTTTAGTTTTTTGTCTGTCAAACTTTCTAAATTTAAGTTTCACATTTGGCATGTATGAGGCCAGTATGTAATGCTTTTGTTCACTTTTCTTTTTTTAATAAGCACCTAAATTTGCCACTTGTCCGATTGCTGAAAATTTGGGGTTCTCTGAAGCATGGATAAACTAGGTTCCCTTAGCCTTCAGAAGCTGAGTTTAAATGATATTTGAAATAAGTTTTTGTCACAGAGGACCAAAATCAAAGGGCCTGCTCTTCAGCCAGGGTAACTACGCTCTGGAGCATCAGTATCATGAGATGATTTGCAGTAGTAAGAATAGAAGAAGCTCACAGAGCTGATCTTTCTTTGCCACATCTTAGATGATACCAAATGGCCACTGATGCCCACAAAACTCTTGCAACATTCAAAATAGATTTAGGATTGAGTAACAATTGTCATCCCAGCACTTCTACCCCTGGATTAAGTTCTGTTCTGCACACAATCAATGAAGCTTGTTGTCTGTGAAACAACCACTGTCTTTAGCCTTTTTGTGGAGGATAATTGCCACAAAACCACAAAGGAACAGCATCTCCCCTAACATGACAGCATCACTGGAGTTAAGCGGGAAAAGATGACTCTTGAACTATGGCTCTTCTGCCTCTCAAAACATCTCAGGAAATCCACCATTCGTCTGGCTTGCTTCTCAGGATAGCCAAAAAACAGCAAAAGCAGAAGCACAGAAATCAATTTTACATAAAACGTTAGTTATTCATATTACTGCAGCAAGTAAGACCTTATATTATGGTGCTCGGAGCAAAACATCTTTGCCTAAAAGCAGTTATAATCCTGATAGCATGCAAACAATTTTTAGAATATACTGAAGTGCATAAACTACATCTATCCACAACAAACAACACTGCATACAGCTTTGCACTTTGCATCTAATACACTTTACAAAAGATAGGCAAGCCTTACCCAGCACAAAGGAAAAGAAGCATAGGGATCTGCAACAGGGTACAAGCCACAGTGAATCACTAGGAAAGCCAGTAAGACGATCTACACCTTCCCTAAGCTATTACCATGTCCTACCACTTCCCATTTAGATGTAAATCTGGAGTTGAAAGCGTGGTTAGTAAAGCCTAACCATACCTTGAAAGGTCAATTACCTTTATGTTTTAAAAATGCATCAGTGTCATCTACTACATTCTGCATGAAGGACATTTGTTCCTAAGCAATTCAGGATTATCCCAAAAGAAAGAATGAAGCAAATTCCTATTACTGCAGCCTACTTCAAATCAATAAAACTAATTAACATTACCTGCGCCCAGTGTGTTCTAAACACTATCATGCATGTTTCTGGGTCAACACCCTGCAGGCTCAGAGCCTGCCGATTTCTGCTGATACCGGTTCCAGAGGACATTATAAATTCTCCAAAGGTCAAGCCAACTAGGCCATGCTGGATTTCTTTTTAAAATCCTGTAGTTAGCTACAGATGTTCAAGCATCATGATGAGACCGATAATTGTGTTTCAAGCTTTGGTATCCACAGAAATCTGTTTAAAAAACAAAACAAAAACACACATATACCTATGCACATCAAATTATAGCATATAACAAAAAAGAGCATACTTAAAGAGAACACTAAAAGTTTTTTTCTTTTGACTAAGTTTGAGAGTAGAATTTTTTAAAGCATGTTCTCAAACATGAGAGATGAAACATGAGAGATGGTCTCCTATCTTCTCAAACTGTTCTTCATGATAATAGTTTCTAATGTTCAAACTTTAGAGATGTGACCAAATCAAGCTGCTACTGAAATAAGTAAGCATAACAGAAGTAAACATTTTATGCATATCTCACTATATTTTTAGGTTTTTATTACGGCATTTTTGCCATCTGACCATGTCTCTCATCAGAGCTGCTTAATATCTAATGTTATATAGACCACACAGGGGAAAAAAAAGTACAGGTTATTTCTCTATTTTTTTAAAACAGTATTTCCATGAATAGATATAATTACAAATACTTAAAGTTTTGTGTCAAAAAGCATATCATTAATAGTTGAAAACAGCTGTAGAACACCATATTCAAATAGAAGTATGCATCTGTATCAATACCAAAGTAACCAAAACCAAACAATAGAAAAGATAAAACTTTCATGTATCCGGAGGCAAATAAATTGAGATGTCATATTAAAGGACTATGAGAGTAAGACCAAACATTGAAACAGTCTTTTCATCCATTATTTAATATCCTAGATATCTGAGTATCAAAGTAGTTGCACACCTGCAGGGGAAAGTTAAAATGAAACAAAGACAGATATCTTCCAGATATTTGAGAGGCTTAAGAGAACATATTATTCCCTCAAGCTCCAATATCTAAGTCACACAGTCTGTGTCCCCCCCCACACCTTCTTTTTCCCTCCGTGAGCTTTACATTTTTATTCTCCTTTTTGCAAACCAACTAGGCTTTTAATTTAATTCAGTTTTGGGCCACAGAAAAAAACAACCAACCAAACAAGCCACCAACCAAAACAAAACACACAAAAAAACCTAAAAAACAAACTCACAGCCAGAAAAAAAAGCCCCAAACCCCACCCAAACCAAACCTCCACAACACCAACCTACAAAGACTTTAGGAAGACAACAAATGCAGTACAAGTTCCTACAGCTCATGTAAATCACAGGAGATTTTTATTTTCGTTGGAGATTCCATTTTGAAGTGCTATCCTTTTCTCCAGTCTTCATTAGGATCCCAGGGCCCCTGGACATTCATTGGCTTTGTGAAATACGTGAGGAAGTTTTTGTACCATAAGTTGCCACAGCCATATAGACAGTCTTTGCCAGTATAGTAGGTAATTCTCTGAGTATATCTTAAATTTATCTGGTACATAAAAAAACTTTTCTCTACTGCAAACATCTCTGCTCCCTGCATGTGAGCTCTGCTTATATTCTTGAAAAGCAAAAGATGGTTCTGCATTCCCCTGTATCTATACATGTATATTCACATGCTCAAGATTAAACAAGATCCAACAAGATTCAACTGCATGATCAGTCTCCCCCCTCCATCCTAATCCTTGCTTCTGACAGCACATAAGATGCATTTCCTATGCATTTTCTAAACAATCTCATGCAATACAGTTAACATTATCTAGTTCATCCTTTCTGCAGATAAAACATTCCGTGTGTGGAGAGGCCAGCATGAATCCTGGACAGTTTATCTGTTAGGGTAACACTACTTCCAGAAGGAAGCTGGCGTTCCATACAAGCTACTCTCCAGATAATAAACCACTTGGAATCAGATGTGCTGGACAGCACTGTGCAAAATCAGTGAGAATTAGCTCATCAGAGCCAGCCAACACTGGGAACAGAAGTAATCCCTTACAAAATATCATCAAAGTCTCTCTATTTCTTGTCCCCCTACTCCACCCACACTTCTCACCTGCCTATCTCTTCCATGATTACACTGGCCTTACACTTTCAAGCACTCTCCTTCCCAATAGTCAGTTCATATACTCGTTTACTTGAAGGCACCTACCAATATACTGCTACTTCTTAATCAGTCCTGTAAAAATGAATAGTACTATTTCTACATTATTGATGTTTCTGCACAGGAAAAATAAAAGAGGGAGAAAAAATAATTCAACATTAAAAAAAAAAATCAGAGATCAAAGTAGCAAGTGGATTTGAGAACCCAAATTCAGAGGCCTAGGATCTGGCGTTTTTTTATCGTTACTGACTTAAGTAGATACCACTGTACATTCGATGCACAACTTCTGGTGACTTTTGCTTGCAGCTCTGAGGTCTCAACGCTTCTACCAAAAAACAAGATGCATGCTTAGACACCATTTAGAGAAAGCCTGCTCTAAGTAGTTGCCTAATACCATACCTAATAATCCAAAGGAATATTTAATTGACCTATTCTTCAGATCACGTCCACTTCCTGTCAGTTCCCTCATCAGCCCTCTCCTTCAAACAGAAATCTGCCCATTTCTGTAAAAGTTCAGCTGACTCCTCCAGGAAAAAGCATCCTTCACAGCACAGCCCTGATTCACCCTTGGAGCAGATCTGTCCTATGCATGAAGTGAAGCAAGCAGCTTTGGAAAAACTAATGTGATCGTCTAATTAAAGATGGTATCATAAGGTGCAGCAAGAGAACTTAATTAACAAAACAGAGGCAAGCTCAATTCTGGAATTTACAAGTTGCTTGACTTTACAGCTTAGAGGTTGTTTCAACATAGACTTTGCACATTATTTAAGAATTTAAATAAAAGAAACTGATATTACACATCTAGATATCACATGACAAATTCTTGTCAGCAGCACAGCAGCATGATACCAAGAGTAGAATCGGAAATTTCAGATCGGCCTCCACTATTTAAGCTAGTAAACAACAATAAGGGAGATAGTGTCTTTCTTCAAGAATGCTGATAAAAATCAAAGATCAATGATGTAAGACTCTTGAGACACATGCAAAGCTCCAGGATGTACCACACATAGTCAATCGAAAACTGTTTAACCTGTTACCCTCTCTTCTCCTGTAATCTGTTCCAACTCTCTGTCCTCCCTAGCCTTTGCGATCTTTTTTTCTTACACATCTTTCCTATCCCAGCATTAGACTCTTCTCCACAAACTTCAAGACAGCACTCATTCCCTCCTCATCAGATCAACCCTCCTTTAAATAACTACTTCTATCTTGTAGCGCTCTAAACATACTTTTTTGGGGTAGAGGTTCCATACTGGTGCTTCGGTCATTACAGATTCCTGAAATACTGCCTTACTTCTCTGTAGCTATGAGAAGACCTAAAGTGAACAGAAATGGTACATCTTTCAGCACACATTCGAAGTACAGCAAGATGCCAAGAGATCCAGTGACAGAGCTGCAGTTACGTTTGTGTGTCCAGTAGCACAGCTCACTTTCCACAAAAGTGCTACTTAGTTATTGACATTTGTGTAAGAATTTATAAGCACCACTATATTACTGAACTCTCAAGTCCTGTCTCTGTTGGCAGCTTACTGCCCAAGCAGATGACTGCTACAGTCTGCATTTGTTCTATGAACATCTTTTCCTACACAAGGATATCCTAAGTCTAGCCACCATATATAAGGAACAGATAAAGCCCTTGTGAAAGAAGTCTTCAAGACAAGCAGGTGTGTCCCCTCATCTCCTGTATAAAGTCCCCTAAGGTTCTGTTCATCCACAATATTTAAGAGCTTCTTGCTATTTCCAAGTCCCGATTTGGGCACACTCAAATTACAACACTGGGAGTTCTCAGATACGCAGGTCATTAACAACTGCCAGCATTTTGATTCAAATCGTATCTTTTTCAGAGTTAGATGACACTAGATTAGAACAGCAGGGGCTTTCAGTGTGCTGACTCCAGAAATGCCTATTGCTAACCACCACAGAAAACTTTCAGGAAGGTTTCCTCCAGCTGATGTTGCATGCATCCTGCCTGGTCCATTTACTGTATTTGTTATTACAGGCCCAAACACTGCCCCTTTGCTTGATAAAGATCTCTGGGAGTATGTGACTGACAAACTGTAAAATAGCAAATTCATCTCCACCATTTACGTACTCTAACTGAAGCCTGCACCTAACAGTATGATGCACATACATACAATCACAAGCTTAAAGCCACTTACACCTCCAATAACAAAGAATCACAAAAATGATCATTCATCCCTTGGTGACAAACAATAACATCTCAGTAAAATTCAGTCTAACGGATCATTCTGAATGTTCACTCCTACTATACAAAGTCATCATAAACAGACTGTACGAAGCATCAAATGAAGAACAAATATACCAAATTTAAATTATTAGCTGAAAACCACCTGCCTGCAACATTAAGTTGATGAGGGCGAAGTTCACTGCATCCAGCCCAGCTATCAGATCAGAAATCTAAGAGTAGTGAGAGAACACAGACATTATCCTCACAGTGGCCAGTACTATGGCTTTTTAATCATCTCTAATTTAAAAGTAACAAGACAGCAACACGCAGACTGCAATGTTCAGTAATATTTTTAAGATCAAATCAATTCCCTTAAGGAAGCAAATATTTCCAGTTTGGAAAGCATCTTGGGATGCTGGGATTACCTTAATAATACAAAACACTAATAGATTGTGTAGGCTTCAAAGATTTCAAACTCCTTAATAGTGTTTCAAAAAGCATACAAAGCTTTTGACAACTGAAGTGGTCATAGAGTAGATCCTAACTGTACCTATTCAAAAAAGGAAAGTAATTGAATTGGAAGAGATACTATCTTTTAAGATACATATCAATCTAAAGTTAGAATGCTCTAGTTATAGCATCAGTAGAGAGACTATATTCTTTATATTTGTGGCAAGCAGCTTTTGTTACCAAATCATTACGTTTTCTTGTTTATTTTGCAAGACCAAATGTGCCACAGTAACTGCAACATCACATTATTCCCTGTGAAGTAAAAGTAACTCCAATTAAGCAGGACGAATAACCTGACCATAGTGAGTCCAAAGGTGAGAAAATAAATTAATTTCTAAAACACCAATTCATGAAGGAAGGAGTAGAAGTGAACTTGGGGGCCACTAAGAACAAAAGTAATGATTTGTTTTAATCAGTTCATGGTTAAAGGTTTACAATAATCTAGCCTTTCCTCTCTGCTAAATCCTGATCAAGGTATTACTCCACCATTTGATAGTCCTTACAAGCACAAATACACCTCTCCTGCAGTCCATTCAAAATTCTGCTTCCAAAAACCACTGCTCAGTTTAATACTTTCACCCTGCCACACAATAACAGAACCTTCTTAGCAGGTAAATCTTTCTGCAATTCAACCGTATCTTATCAGTCGTTTAACCTTATTACAAGGCCAAGTCCACTTACATATACCTTCTAGAGCTATTTCAATTGCCTATACTGACAACACTTTAGTCTCTAATCCCTCCTCTCCTACATGAGGTACCTAATGCCAAGGGTTTATCTATTCAACAATCTATATGTGGGACAAGAAGCACCAGCGTACCCATCACACATGAGGAACTGATGTTCAAAGAGACAAGGCAGTATCTCCCCTAAGATCTTCCTATATTCTTTGTGTAACCGGACAACAGCTTTTGAAATTCGGCAACTAATTTGCACCCACATAAACTTTCTTGGTTTCATATTAAATACCATTCAGTATGGGCTTGTTTAGTTGGTTGAGGTTTTTTTCCAGCAAATCTGTTTGACTGTGGCATATACAGGCATGCTGACAAGCACCTGTCCTCTCCCTAAGCAGCAGCAAAGTTATACAGTCATATACATAGGTCTATAACCATGTCTGTGCAGTCTCTGGTAAGCGAAGAGGATAGGAGGAAGAGAGAAAACCTTAGCACAACTCAGCCTATTTCCAGTTTAAAAAAAAGCAGCAGCCCACAACTGCACTGGGTAGCTTTAGATTAATGATGAGATTGAGACCCAGTCATTGGACTCATGGAGGATATCTGCTTTCAGTTTTCCTCCAGAAGTCTGTAAATCATCAACCCTTTTTCCACAGCTGATTACAGGGCTGAACTCCCCAATCAACAGAAGTACTTATTTTACTGCAAAGTACATGGGAAGAAGAGCCTTGTGAAGTCCGCTCCCACTGGAGTGTCTCTTTTGAAAAGTTCCACTTTTGAATTTAAAAAAAAGTAGCACAGAAGTCTGTGGGACTGGGGCTTCCCAGACAACATACAGACAAAAGATACACTGCCTCATACAGTAAGGTAGACACAAAATATGCTGCAAGGTTCTGCAATTTAATTATCAAAGTTGTCTTCTGTTGAAATGCTGAGGCTGTGTTCTCAAACACAAGTGGAACTCTGTTACTAAATACTGTACGCTTTGCTCTGCTGGCCAAAGATTTCCACCCTGTCAGTCCAGGTACACAAGAGACAACGGAGAGATGGATAAGAAGCCTCAATGGCAGTGAAAGAAACAGCATATATCAAAACACTTTCATGGATCAGTGTGGCATAAAGGGCCTTGAAATTAGGCAACTTCAAAGCAGCAGAGGGAAATTATATGGTCTTATGCATAGCTATGCAATCATGTCTCTGCAGTCTCTGATAAGTGGATGAGGGAGGATAGGAGAAAAATAAGTGGCAAATTTTAGCATGCCTCAACTTAGTTCCAGCTTAAAAGGGACCTTGTTCAGGATTTGTTTATTTTTGATTTAAAAGAAAGCCTTCTGCATAAATTTGTCAGCTTTTCTCTAGGGACTATGATCAGGGAGAGGGTTTAAATTTTATTAACAGAGCGATTCAAAGGAAGACATCAATCCTTTCAAAGGAAAGAATTCATCCCACTTGTGTTAAGTTTTGCTACAAAAGCAAAGTCTTTGAAGAACAGTCACATTCCCACCCTTAATGATCCTATACATTCACCACCAGAATGCAGATGGATTACTGCTTGCTCACTGGAGAACAGCAGGTCTGTGGTAGGCAACTGAGAAAATGTCAGTGGTTAAAAGCCTCTGCATCAGAGAATCCTCTTTTTGGTTAAGCACTACTCACCTTCAGAAGCTCCACTAGCAAGAAAGCTGCAGCAGATTACTAGAAGAACAGTTTAAAATACATTAACAATTATCTTCCCTCTTCATTTGTTCTTTCATGTTTCAATGCTGCAGTCCACCAATTGTCCTATCCTTCATTTACCTCAAGCAAACGTTTCACATTTAGTCAGCTTTTTTCAATCTATGTTTTCTACCCAGTATCTGCAAAGACAATATGCCTTCCATGGGTGGGTGGGAGAAAATGTTTTACACTGCTAAAGCTATCTGCTTAAAAGCCTAACAGAGAACAACTCATCACAAATTGTAAAGCAATGTAGTTAATCAAAGTATCAATCTGTTCTCATCAAGCACAATTTAATCCAACCTGCTAACATGAAAGTAAGAACGTCATCTGACTTGTCCCCACAGAGACTGCCTAACAAGATCTATCTCATGAGAGAAACTACATGCAATATGTTTTATTATGAGACAAAAATCTTACTGTCCCATCTACAGTCAACCTGCTCCAATTAAAAAAAAAAAAAAAATCACAAACACACACAATTCATCTTTTCTCATATCTCCAGGGAGCTACACTACTCACGTGTTTATCGTAGATTCACACCAGCTCAGACAACTTACTGGGGTATCACTAACCTCTCCATGTGATCTGTGTAATCCTATGGTATTATATGTTAGGTGATCCAGGTTACAGCATTAAATAAATACATGGTTCTCCAGACACATGAATGGGCAATTCCCCCACAGTAAGTACAGCAACAGTGACAGGCAAGAGGCCTACCTGACAGCCCCAGTTCAGCAGCGCTGCAGTGGCATAAATGTGTGTGCTTCAAGGGCAAGCAATGGGATCAACTCATGCTGGCAGCCCATGCACTGGGACACAGGCTAAGCCAAATCCCAAGCCACCAGAGACTTCTGCCATGTGGGTCAGCCAAAACAGAAGAACAGAGAGGCCAGTTAGGTTGTATGGTCCAAGATGCATTGGTAAGTTAGGCTAAAGTTATACACAGTGACTCTAGGAAGGTATACAGCTAACCGGCAAAGGTGATTTATCAAAGGACACGTTATAAAAGCTAGAGAAACAGCAGTGATTGCTCAAGAAAACAGTAATTACACAGAGCAGAATACCTGACGGAGACCATGACCTCCTCAAGCAGGGCTCTATTTACATGATATACCACAGGGCAGGTTCATCTACCACATGCATTTGCAGACAGGCAATTTCACCGGAACTCAAGAGCATACGATCAACTGAAGTTACTCTTGCAAAGTCCCAGGAGGAATGAACTACATGTTCATATCCCTAGGTCATAAATCTGAAGCTGGGGAGCGAAAAGACCAAGGTTGCAACTCTGGTGGTATGACTTGTTCCTTTTAAAGAGGTAAGGAACATAATAAACCTGTTTCTCTGTTGTATTTGATCTCCTCACATTTGGCCTACTACAGAAAGGCAACAATTCAGTAACAATTACTGGTTCGAAACACAGATTATGTTGGTTAAAAACTTAAGCATGACATAGCAGCTAGGGTTCTTAAAATCCAAGATAGATACCCCTCTAGTCTTAGTAGTACTCAGGCATCGAGGTATCTTGTCTGCTACTAGCAGACAGCTGCTGCCAAAGGCATATTAAAACCTTAAACTAAACTGAAAAAAAACCCCTAACCAATCAAACACCACCCAGCTCAGAAAACTTCACTTCCACCTACATACTGAAGAAGGCAGATGTCATTGAACTGAAATCCATTCAAAGGCCTTGACTTTGCTGGTTCATTCCCAAATCACCACCAAAATTGCTGACCCAAAAAAAGCCTGTTTCCATAGAAAACCAAGTCATTAAAATGTCTGAGGCCCACAGACCAAAGCATTTGGTGTTGTACTGTGAGAGACAGGCATTACAAGCAAAACAAAACTCACTGTAAAACTCTGTACTGTGAATATGCTTTCATACCAAGTTTCAAAGAGAAAGAGAACAACCCCAAAGGGCATAGCACACGTCACAATGACAGCTACCTTCCATTCCTTGATTTGTAGGGGAATTGCAGTTATCAGCTGCTGTGCCTACACTAATAATTTTGTTTTGTCATAATTGAAGTGAATTATTGTGAAAAAATAGTTGTTGCCAACCTCCCCATCTCTACTGAGAATTTGTACAGGGTTTATTTCAAAATTTATCACTATCCAGGAGTGGGAGGGAGCAACACATCAGCAAGCAGGTATTCAACACAACTTACTTTATGTTCTGGTTACACTAGTGGAAGAAAGAAATCAAAATGATCCATGCAATCTGCAACATTGATTTTGCTTTTCAAGATAATTCTGACATCTGTGTGACATACAAACTTGGCCCCAACACACTCATAATTTAGGAAAAACACAGGCTTCTTGAAGTTGTGATGCTGAAGTGAATGTAACTTCTTTAAAGTTTTTTTTTGAGAAAGGTAAAACAGTATCTATAGCTAAAAGTTTAAAATAAATTCATACAAAATTATTAAGGTGCCCATCTAGAAAACCTTCCTGACAGAAAGATTAACGAGACCAGCAAAGCACTAGAAGATTCTATACTCTGAAGTTTTAAACCTATTTTCAGAACACTAGCATACAGGATAGAAAATATTACCTTCCCGAGAGAAAGATGATCTAGCAAAAAGTTATCAATATACCTGTAATTATCATATGTAGATTACAGAAAACAAGATTAAGCTATATATTTTATGGCTACAGCAATAATATGTAAGACAACTTTTCAAGTGATTTGTATAGCTTGTCAAACTACTCATTATAGTAGGTGTAAGAAGCCCAAGAATAATGTTCTCAAGTCTACAAAGTGCCATTAAAGAAGACATGTATGCTTTCAGCACTAATACACAATAAAATGCAAATACACATATATTCTAAACATTCCATGTTTCATGACAAAGAAGCCATAAACATATTTTTTTAATTTCCAAACTCTCAGATGATTCTGCAGGTTCTAAATATAGTTCAATCACAAGAATCAGTAGTAAAACACCATTAAGAGTATCCTGATTACTTGATCAATAAGCCAACAAACCAACTGACAAGCTTCCCCAGAGGATTGTCACCAAGTTTTCACTGTGAAAAGAACTTCCACTTTGCAGATGGAATTCCCCTCTCTTGTCCACATGCACGTTACTTCTCTTTATCTGTCTCTTTCAAATTAAAAGCTCCAGAAGAGGACAGAATATGTCCTAAAATCAAAACTATTAGGTATAGAATAGATATTGCATAGTTGTTAACATAATACTTACTCTAGAAGCATATTTATTTCTTCTCCCAGGGCTTCACTCACAATACAAAGTTGTTTTTTTTCCCTGAAAAAACCAACAGGGTTTTAACTACCTAAATTTATGTACAGTTGTCTATGACACAATGAAAGCCTCTCACACTTCTCAATATGTTCATTATAGTATATGGACTATAATAATTGACTAGATGATTTGAATCTGTCATTTATCTTTTTGTACATAATTAACTGAAGCTACAAATTTTAGAGAGAATTACTACCCCAAGATATTTATCCACCAAGTCAACATTATTTCCTACACTCTGAAGTGATAACCTGTTAGTGACATGATGAACTGATGAAAGAAGCAAACGAGCAAAAGCATACCAAGCTTCAGGACGACTGTTTCATTGCCCTGTAGGCTGGCAGAAGCCCATCACAAATTACTTCTCAAACCTAGTAAACTAATGAGACTGAAAGGTCATTTTCGTATCTCACCCTATGTACTATGTATTGCCTGGCATTAGGTAGGGGGTTGTGATAACATGTTATATTTAGTGGACTGACACTTTGGAATGTAAATATACTTCTGTGGTCTTTCTTTCCTCCTTTTAAAAAATAAAAAGAACAGAAAGAACAGAACACTGTGTGAACCAACATTGTTTGCATCAGATTTTTGCAATTTAGCTTGGAGAAAGCTTCAGAATCCAGTGAACTCCCTTTGTCCTAAATAACGTTCCAGGCTTGGCAAAGAGAAAAGTACTTGCAAAATCCTTTTTCATTTCCTTTTTATGACTATCAATTGCCAAATTTGGGAAGATCACTGAATAAATGTTAATATTTAAGATGAAACTCACAAATCAGTATAGCATACTGTTCATTGAAGAACAAGGATGAGGAAGAATAAAAGGAAAAAAAAAGCAAACCAGACACTCCTTACAAAATCCTATCCCATCCCTGCAGCTCCCCAATCCTAGAACACAAACCCTCATGTATTTGGTCTCATAGGAAACTGCACAGAAATGCTGCTATCCCTCTCTCTTTCCATTCCAACTCAGAGCAGACAAGCAGAAGTTGAAGATTCATTTTATATCAGTTCCTATCGCAAAGTCAAGAACCTCAAAAAATAACACTGTGAGCACAGATCCATGAAAAACCAACCTCTCCTCCTGCAGTGACACCCTTATTTAAAAATATTAGTGCAGATTTGCAAGTTGAGTGGGCTTTGACAGACTATGGCTTTCTATATGTACATTGATTTTTTTCTTTCTTTTAATACTCATGGTAGTAAACAGCAAAATCCAAAGTGGATTTTTGGCATTTTTATGATGTTTAGTGTATAAAGCCAAATCAAAGAAAAATTCCTATGTTATTAAATTTGTATTTCCATGTCTATTTAGTTTCACTGCATTTTATACAGGTGGTAGATGTTTTTCCCTCTAAGCTTCTCCAGCTTTCTCAGGAATAAAATTGTGTTATGTAAACAGTGTTAAGTTGTCCATTATGGAGAGTAGAAATTAATTCTTCGTAGAATCACAGGTTGGAAAAGACCTTTAAGATCAAGTCCAACCATCAACCCAACACTGCCATGTCTACTAAACCATATCCCGAAGTGCCACATCTACACGCTTCTTGAACACCTCCAGGGATGGTGACTCAACCACCTCCCTGGGCAGCCTGTTCCAATGTCTGACCACTCTTTCAGTAAAGAAATTTTTCCTAATATCCAATCTCATAACACAAGTGTACTCTACTATGGAAATACGTTTACACTTTTAGACTTAATTTTCTGCAGCTGGAAACTCAATGATGTTACAGCATCTTCCACTCTTGTGACTACCTTTGCCTGAATAAGACATACCAATGCACTGGCAAAAAATAAACGTATATAGTCTACAGAACACTTGTCTCGAGACATATAACCAGCATGCAAAAAAGAAACTGCTAAATAATCATAGGAACAATTAAAAAAAGATCCAGGTAATCTGACACTTTCATAACAACTCTGTGTAATTTTTTTAAGTCTTGCCTTTGAACCTTTGGGAAAAAATGAACAGAAATAGAGATGTCTTTCCAGTCCGGGGAGGAATACAGATAAACTAGCAACTTTTATGCCCTGGGGGGTAAAAGAAGGTATATAATAGCCCTTTCTAAATCGCAAATGCAGACTGTATATATTATAAAGGCAGTGCTCCGAAAAACATGGAACCTCACAAATTTTGAGGGAGAACAATATCCACTAAAACATGGGGTAAATATTAGAAGCTAGTAAAAATAAAATTTAATTACTATTTAAACTTTTTAACACTTGGACTGATTGATACTGAAAGCCTAGTAAAGACGACAGTTGGACGTCAGCCCTAGCATGGCTGACTTGAATGCTTCTCAGTGCAGATAACCAAAAGTCAAACCAGAACCCCTCCCATCTGATTTTGTAACATGTAAGGAGAGTTCTACAGATGTGGGAAAGCACAGGTTCCACCCATCAACAGGTTGTTCTCATTCCTGCCTGCACACCTCCAAAAGTGGGGAGTGTCTGTGTAGGTCTCCAGAAACCCTGCTGCTTCTCACCTCTACTACCGCCCTTCTGTCTGAGGCTGTTGGAACTGCAGAAGCTACAGTACACCAATACATGTTTTTGTTTTTGTTTTTTTTTTAATAAAAGTAATTGGGGCATACTCTTATGTCCCATGCCTGAAATCCAGCACCTCTCCTCTCCCTTCCCCTCATCCCAAATTTTTCAACTCACCTTTACAATCTTCCTGAAAAGAAGGAAGAATAGATTGGCACTAGATGTGCTACTCAAAATTGCAAACTGAGCCTTGTGCAAAGTCACATACAACATACCAAGTGTCACAGAGGTCCAAAGGAGAAGCACAAACTAAAGGCAGGAACAGTGTGAAGAGGCATGAGAAAGTCTGTCTGTATGCCCAGTCCTTGAACGTTGGTCGGTTTTAACCACAGCATGTTTAGAATTAAGACCTCCAACTTTATTCCTGAGGATATGGTTCTTGACACTGATATACAAATTTATGAGTTTTTTCCTACCTCTCATTTAAAAGGGAAAATAGGCTATGAGAATTAGAAAGCATGTGTCAAATCTTTTTTTTTTGTTTTGATCTATCAGTTATGAAAGTACTTTAGTACCTGCAAAACTATTACATCGTTTACCAGTTATCCTTCCGCTGAAAAAAAACTTACAGTATTTCTACTGTCGCCACAAATATTGCCATCTCTGTAGTCTGTGTTATGTTTTTCCACATTTTACTCTGTGTTATGCTCAAGTCCAGCTCTCCCTACAGACACCATTTTACTTGCATCGTAATTCATGCCATGGGCACTCAAATAATAAAGCACTTCAACACTGTTTCAGAATATGTCATCTCTCCGCTAGTCAGCATTCAGATATCCCTGCTGTTCTCAAGCATCCTTGTACTCTGAAGGACATTAACCTCCACTGCTGAGTGTCACAGAACATCTCAGGAGGTCCTTCATTGACTGTATGGGAGAATTTGCATACAATCAAATGTCTGTGCTGAAAAACTAACTGAAAATAAATGGTGTTATTAGTAAGTCAGCACCAAACCAAACATATATGACTAACGACAAATTAATGAAAGATGGTAGAAGACCTCTCTTGAGGAGTGCCAGTACAAAAAGTGCATCTGCCTGCAATTACACATACCGCAACAATCAACCTAATTGGAAAGAACCAGTCCCCAAAGTTGCCAACACTTCAAAACTCAAACCTGCTAGATTCAGCATATACAGATGGGGTTGTGGCAATGCCTCTCCATCCTCTAACTCAGCAGGACTGGGCGCCAAGATCCACAGTCTTCTCTGAGAAGCAAAAAACTGAGTTTTCCCTGTGACAGTGTATCCATCTACCAACTCAACCATCAATAGCATCAATGCAAAAAACAAAACACAGTACTGTGATGGATGACTACTAGCATAGTAAACCTACCACTACAAGCCGCCATTAGGCTCTATGGACCCACAAGGGCTGTAACTACTGCTATTAAAATACAGTGCTACAGCACCTGTCCCACCTCATATCCCTCAGTGTACTACAAAGGGTTTTAAATATCAATGTCACACAGGACGAAAAGAACAGAGATTTACCATGGACCTCTAGCAACCATTTAAACACTGGAGTCTCTCCTGATAGACTGTTTCAGAGATATCTAAAGTATTATTTTAACATTGCTCTAGAAAGAGGTGCAATCATTAAAGAACTCAACCGGAGAAGATGAGAGTAAAATTTTCAAAATAAAGACCACACAGAAGCAAACCTGAACCAAACTGGGTTACAAGTGGAGTGATTGGTTTTGTTGCCTCAGACACCAGAGCCAATCATATTCACTCACAATCACTGAATCTTACAAATATTTATTGGGAAACCTTCAAAGCCTGAATGTTTCTAGATGGATTGAACAAGTTTCTTTGGATTTAGACAAGACTGAGAAATTTGATGGGAAAAAAGTATTAACTGGACTTGCCACAAGAATTCCTTCAAATCTCTTAAATTCCCTCTTGCTTGCTCTACATGCTGGGGACACAATCATCACCACAAGCCACAGTGGTAACTGCCTACATGCAAGAGTTCAGGCCAGAAGACTGTGTTCTCTCCCAATTCTCCTCCCTGTTACGTGAGCCTAAGGCTAATCACTCAGCTCAGTTTCTCCCATCAGATGAGTGAAACAGACTTTTGGAGAGCTCTGATTATTATTAAAGGAGCAAGTCATCATTATTCAGTTGACAGTCTAGCTGTTTTAACTGCCAATAAAAAACTCTCAGAGTGCCTACGCACCACACTTAGACAACACGCTTCGACTTCTGGCCCCCGTCAGAAACTCCAGCTTGGCAAAACGTTTCTAAGCCAAGGGCCTACAAGTAATGAATTCTCATCTTACCTTCATTTCTGTATTTTGGCATTGCGCAGAAAAGATAAGACATAATCAAGGCCCTCTAAGTGAATTAAAATATAAGTGTTTCAGAACACCAGTGGGAGAATTTCATGCAATGTATGGCTATTACTAGAGTGCTATTTTGCTTAGCAGATCAGAGAATATAATCAGCAGATGATGCAGCCATGATTTGCGAAGCACAGCCTTATGAAAGACTAATGAGATAAACGAGTTAAAATTTACATTTTGCTCCACTGATAAGGTTCATTGGCACACATCTCCAATACCATGGTTTGAATATTAAACCCACTTATTAATGTCTAGTAAAGCCAATTATAATGCTGAGTGGTATTCAACTATAATAACCAAGCAGCATGATAGAATCACATCCTTTAGCATTACTGTACCTCTGAAGTTGTGTTCTGCATCTGGAAACCCACACCTGTCGAGCTCAGGCTGTGAGAAAGCACTAGCCTTCTGCGCCTTTTTCCTGACCTTTCTGAAAGCTCAAAGCCATGTTCTAACACTGCAACAGGCAGGTAAACATTGCTAGTTACTGTGATTTCAACAGCATCTGTCTTACTGCAGTAACAGTAAGGATTAAGTGACAACTATTTTCGTATCTACAATATATTACATTACACTTGGCACATACTCTCTAATCCCTAACAGAAAAAGCACAGAGGTACTGACAAAACTAACAACAAAAGCCTGGAGACCATACTTGTTTGTTTTCACTCACCTTTTTCACCGTCTTCTGTCAAAACTACACATATTACTACAAAACAACCATCATTTACTGAAAAGGATACTGAAAATACAATTTAGGCCTTACACTACCCGATATATTTTTATGCCATTCCTATCTAATGTAAACACTTAAATGTAAAACGATCATTTTTAAGGATAACACAAGTGGACAAGGGCTATACCATTCTTTCCATTTTAATCTCCGCAATCCATCTCTCCTGCGACAGCTATGGAAAGAAGGAAAGACAGGGGATAATTAAGTGTCAGCTATCCGTGGATCAACAGTAACCAGTGTCAAGACTCACATGTGCTAGTCCAAGTAGAATTTCTGGTAAGCACAAGCTTACGATGCACAGTTCCTCTGGGAGTTCCCCATCCAACACAAGAGCAGCACCAGCCCTCCTTCCATGAGGAGGGCCATGGGAAGGCACAGGACTGCACAGCAGCCATCATTACCTTTTCAAAGTAAAATATACAAAAATAATAACAACAAAAAGCATAAAAACACTACAGATAAAACAAGTCCACTTCTTATTTGTAAGATAATACTCAAAAGCAAACATTCATTACGTACATAAAAAAGGCATTGCAGAACTACCAGAATTTTTTCTTCTGTGGGGAAAACTGAAAAGGCACTTAAGAGTGTGACAATAAAAGAGACTAGCTGAGCAAATCATGTGTGAAGCATTAAATGCAACTGCTTTTAGGAATGCGCTTTTGTTCCTTTCAATTTATCACCCAATTTAAACATTCAGCTTGTAACACAATCCATTCCACTTTCTTTAGCCTGGCTTTAAAATACAGGCATGCCATATTGCAGCAGTAGAAGCAAAGCAATGCAGTGGAGCTCAGAAACAGAAGATTAGGTGTATGGCTTGATGTGAAGCATTCCACTGCATCTTTGGTTATAGGAATCCATGGGTATACACTGGTATCTCACAAGTCCAAGCTGTAGCCAGGCACATAAAAAAAATAAGAGCAGTCTTACTTCAGTGGTAGGTTCTAGTGCCACAAAACCATGAAGCCAGATGAGCTCCACCAGACCCTTTCAGCTACTGGTACTGTGAGTTACGTCAAAAGAACTCCCCGTGCTCTTCACACAACTTCTACTGCACACATCAGGCCCTGAAACCAAACCTAGGAAAGGAGTGTTTGCTGAGCGCTCAGTGGATCCCTCCCAACAATCTGTCTTCAAAATGGATACCTGCTAATTTTGAGAAGCAGAACCATCAAGCCTCTTTCCCTCAGGGAAAATCCTGCCAGCCTGATCCCACAGGAGCTCCTCTCTCTACACAGGTTCTTTCCACAGAGGAGAGAACGACTCTGCAGTCTTTTTCCTTCAATACACTGCAGTAGATGCAGCTTTTGCCCAAGCCATTTTATGAGTATGGTTTGTTTACTGAAAGAATAATCAGAGAAGCAGCTCCAATTACTCTTTCTACTATGCTAATACTTGGTAGCTCTTCTGAATCTAAATGCTTCAATACTTCCCTGCATCTACAAACAATATATGCATCTAAAACACACTATATTTTTAAAAGAGAAACAGCCAGGAGCACAGTATTCCCACAGGCAGCCTTGTCAAGAAAAGATATAAGTGGTAAATAATTAATTTTCCTAGGTTAACTTGAATTCCAGACTAGCATTTGTGAGCAACATTGCCGTGGAAAGGCAACTAACAACTCTAGTTTGCATTCCTGTCCAGTAAGGAGTTTTACTTTACATGCAAGCACTGACAGCAGAAGTCTTATCACCTCAAAGATAGGAAAAATAAGGAACTCTTATGCAAGTCTAGCAAAGACTCTTCCATGAAATACAAAGAGCTCTGAAGTCTGTGCTTGGCTACTGCTGTATTTTTTATCATCTCCATTTTTGACAGTTAATGGGCCAAACATAGACAGGTGCTCAGCACTCATGTCAGACTACAGCACACAGAACCCTCCAGTATCATCTACCCCACAAATAACTGAAGATTTCATTCAATGGCTTACCATGCTTTTTTCTCCTGCGTTACAAATGTTTAGCAGGAAGGCTGGGGACAATTCTAAACATGGAGGGTAGCACATTCCAGCCAAACCTTCTTTTCAACATTGATGTTACGTTTAGCAGTTTAGCACATAAAGGTTTAAAACAGTACATAAAATGTTACAAATAGTACTGGTGTACATTCCATTCAATATCTGTGTTTTGAAGTGACTGATGTTTTACATAGACTATCAACTGATGAATCATGATGCCATATCACACTTTGAAAAGGTGAATGATCTAATTCTTTTACCACTTCTATCTGTTGCCTCAGAAATGCTGGCAGATTTTAACAAAGAACGGTCAGGAATAAGCTGGACTTTGAGACAAGACTTTGTAGAAGGTAGTTCCTTTTCCCTGGAAATAGTCCACAAAAATGGACTAGAAAACGATCTACATAAACATTTAAGAAACAAACTTAATTAACATTGTTTATGCATTAATTTTCTGGCTAATGACAGATTTCTGAAGTAATTCTATACCTGGTAGTACCCATAAAGCGGGCAGAAGAGCCTCCCACGCTTGGATTCATTTTGAAGCCATGGAACTAGATCTAATACCCCAAGAATTTTTCTTCGAAGTTTGATTTTATTTCTTGTGCTTCTAGAACCGCGTTGAGTCTACGACTGAGAGCAAAGTTGATGGACCTCAAGATTCTATTTTCTTTCATTTCAGTTGGCTGAATTTTTAGAGCACCAGAACGCAGTTATATATTTCTTTATAATAGAGTTGCATTACAACCATGATAAAGAAATGGGAGAAAAGTTCTGTGCTGTTCATTACAATCAATAGATTATGTAGCTCAGTCAGAAAGCAGATGGAATTATGAAAAAAAGAAAGCAATCTTTAAACTATTAATATTTCCAGAACAACTTTTCTTTCAGATACACAGATTCCCACCTCCCAAACACAGGTAATAATGTCAGAAGCCCTGAGATTCATGTGGTCAGAATGACTAATATTTACATTAAGCAAATGTATTGCCATAGTAACACAGACACCACAGAGCTATCTACCTGCCACAGCTCACTAAATTATTTAGCATGCCAATACTACAGTGACACTGTGTAAATGATCACATTCATTAAGAGCAGAGTATGTGCTGAAAAACTTAATGTTAGACAGCTATATTTATTACCATGAAAAAAACTAATGGCACCAGCACTGAAAAAAAAAAAGCAGAGGAGCATAGAAGGCGGCTACAGCCTGTAGCAGAACAATGCACCCTGAAAAGTTTCGTTTAAAAAACATGTCCACATCCCCATCCCTGTGCAAAGAAGCACAAAATATAATCCCATTTATGGGACATAAGGCTGACCTGCTGTGCCTAGAACAAACTGAGATATTAGTTACTTTCCACATTACATTTTTGGGATAATGATTAAATTCATTTAATATGCGTCTTACGTTCCCAAAATAGTATTTTGCTTTGTGGGATTGTAAGACATAGTGCACATGAAATATTCAGAAGTAATATGACACACTGTCAGAAATCTGTAGTTCTTTGACAGTCAACACATTTACAGTTAGGAGAGAGACGCAATTCTGGGTGACGGTCTGCCACATCCTCCAAGTGGCAGATGACGGCAGAGATCTTAGTGGTTTGTGTAAGTCGCTATCCTCAACCGACTCAGTTCGGAAACATCATGACTTTCTGCACTATGGATGTTTCCCCTTCATCATGTCCAATGGCAGAATCAATGACAGGTCAAGAAAATGAAGAGACAGCTCAGGTCACCTCCTGCAACCAGATGGATTTCTTCCTAATTTTTGGCAGCTGCAGCCCCTTCATTTGTTGGACACAAAGTTTTTTCACATCTCTCTCTGAACTCAAAACAACCAAGAGGAAACCTAAGAGTCATAGCACAAAGATCCAGGCACAAAACTAACCCAGCCCAGGTGTAACTAACTCCTGTTCTCTCTGATCTTTTTAATTCTACATAGGCTCATTTTACATAAATTCAATGGAAGAGAAAGCTTTAACTAATTACTTCTACTAAATTTTAATGGAAAATAAGTCTGGCAGACACTTTTCTCCACCCTCATGCTTGTATTATTATTCTTCACCTGCATGGAAATGCCACAAAGTCTTACTTAAAAACATTTTAATAGTACTAGCAATAGTCAAATCTAACCTCAAAACAACAGATTACCATAATAGAGGCTCATGTGGAATTTGATCTTGAGAGACCAGCTTTGCAAAATATCACAGTGTTTGGGCCATGCTGCTCTCCAGAGAGACTACTGCTTAAATAACAAGGGTCTGCTTTTCTTAAGCAAGTTATTTTAATTAAGAACTATTCAAGAACTGACTTGATGCTCGGAGAACATCAGCAAAGTATGGAGAAACAGCACCATGGTTTGAAAGCAGTTTTAGAAAGTAGCCTCACGGGACCTATTGATAAAATCTAGATTACTTTCTACGCTCTACTATATATTCTGTACCGTAAGACAGTGTGACACACATAACTTATTGTTTTTAACTGATTCAAACGAGTGATATTGCATATCTCACTGTCACGTGAAAGAAATCCTCCCTAAATATTCCATCTGTATAGCCTCAATCTTTCCCTCCATTCACCAGCTGCCGAGTTCCAGCATCCGTGCGGGGACAGGAACGACTCTCACACATTGATGCAATGCACAGTCGATTCACTTTATCGCTCTACTTGCGTGGTTATATACATTTTTCATATCTGTACACGCGATCATGCTTATTCGGATAGGCTACAGACATAAATCACGCACTGTTCACGCACCCCATATTCCCTTATGATTGGTAACTATGCACTAACGCTAATAGCAACAGACCGCCTCCATGTCCTT
>Ga0065711_1004668_pt1 | contig 26142 bp, 12 predicted proteins | sample Hoacrofraction12_FD_59098 | JGI IMG/M metagenome (GOLD analysis project Ga0065711, IMG submission 59098) | Hoatzin crop microbial communities from Cojedes, Venezuela - Epithelial fraction 12 v2 (version 2) | ecosystem: Host-associated > Birds > Digestive system > Esophagus > Crop | place... | reverse complement strand
TATTATATAAATGATTTTCAGGGACCCTCAGTTGCAGGAGCAAGATCCATCAATTCCTCCGCTTGTGACGCAGAAGTGAGGGAAGACCTGTAAACAGAAGCAAGCTGGGCAAATACGACAAGAAACCTGCAGCCACTTAAGAATACATAGTGTTCGTCATTAAGCTATGCCCTTTTCCAGAAGAAAGCAGTGATAGATTCCTGCCCCTCTGCCTCCAACAGGAACACCCTCTGAACACTTCAGAAAGGACTTGTTATACTCACTCTTCTGCTAACAGAAAAAGATAGACAAATTTTAGAAGTTCAGACCATACACAGCAGAGAGCAGTTATCGGAGGTTCACAGCAATGCTATCATTGTGCAAATATTTAGCTAGTCCATCTCATTACAGACCAGGCCACTAATGTTCTGATTTGATTTTGTAGGTGATCTTCCTGTGGGTCAGACACCAACCTCTGAATATGCTTTCTTCTAAGAACAGACCTAATCAGTTCCATATTTATCTTTGAGCCTATAAAAGATCCGTATCTGGAAAAATATCGACCTGACTCCACTCTAGGATTTCTGCCTTCAGAGGAAACTCATATGATATATCATTGTAATTAGATTTTCTTTCTTCCTCTTAAGCCTGTTTCTACAGGTTTAATGTTCTGCCACAAGTTCCCTGTGTCTGCTTTTGCCATCTGTCCTTCCTATTCCATGCTACATGGAGAGACGCTAGCTCAAAAGCCAGCCATGTAATAGAAGATTCTGATACTTTCTGAGGTGCCAAGAGGGAAGATACAGGGGGCACATTAAAATAACTCCTAGTCTAGTGCTGAATCACAAGCAGATGGCTAACATTCTCCTCCTACATCAACAAGTATCAGTGAGTGATGAGCCCCCACACTCCAGGTGGCTCCTAGTGACTCTCTCCAGCCAACGGAGTAACACCTTAGGCACTCTAAGACAAAAAAGACAGATGCACTGGCATCTGCGTGACCAAACAAGGAAAGGAAAGTCAAGAGATGAAAATTCTCCAAGGAGGGAGAGGATGTACACGGAGTGCCCTGTTAAACAGGAGGAAGTGAAGTAGTTTCTGTAAGCACTTCGTAACATGTACAGCTCTAGGGCACGGGGTAGAGCAGCCTGCTAACTAAAATCTTGTAGTTCTCAGCTGTGTCCCTCACCCACAGTACAACCTTCCTCTCCTCTTGCCACAGTTTCCTCGTTTATAACACGACTCCTCTCTCAAGCACTAAAATTAGACATCAGCACTGTCATTAACCCAGCAACTCCACCTTAAGACTGTACCCCTGCCTTTCCCCTACTGGCTGCACGCCACAACCACATTTTCCCAGAGTGAAACTGTGCTCAGTGCCCTACTAAGTAAACAGATGAGGCAGACGTGAAGGGACCTCCTGACAGGGTACTTCACTTTGAAACATGCCTGAGTCATCTACATATACCTGGACTCCATGAACAGAATTTAGCCTTTCAGGAAAGTAAAGCAGTACTCCCCCGTATACTTTCCTCACACTCACATAGCAGGTTAGTTAGATGAAAGGAGGACAAGAAGCTGTTTCTCCAGGCTCCTAGTTGAATGAAAGTAATTATCACCTAGACAAAGGGATCGTGCTCCAATTAACTCCACTGGAAGTTAGGGTGACCACAGAAAGGATAGAGCAACAGAAACTCAAATTTAGATCCTTGGCATCCGCACCAAAGGCAACAAAGAGAACAAACCTTTAAGAAGAGTGGGAGAAAGTCCAGCAGCCTTCTCTGTTGTTCCTCTGGGATGAGAAATGGAGCCACTTGCTCGTACTCTACAAACTGTCTGCCTAGAGTCTCCCACTGTGGGGTATGGCTCTGGGGTGGCTTGTCCTCACTGTGTGCAGACTGTCCTGGCACTTCTGCTTTGTCTCCATTATCAGGGTTTTGCTCTTGCTGTTCTGCTTTGCCAGGTGAATCCTCCAGCTGCCACTTGAGTTCAGCTGCTTTGTCCATGATGAAATGAGACCTAAAGTTAAAGGTACCATGTTATTTACAGTTAGCATCATCTCTTAACAGTCACCTTTCCCATGAAACTAGACACTGACAGTCTTAACTGTTGGAGTTCGTGAGTTCAGAAGTATGGAAACGCTGGCAGCCACCAACTCTTTTCCAATTCTCATGGCAAAGCACTCTGCTTCTGGACAAGAGCATTACCACCTTGCAATCACATGAATGAGCTCTCTCCCATAAGAAACATGTGCTTGTTCTACACAATTCATCTGGACTTTGGCAGGACAAACTGGTAAACCATGCAGGAAACCTGGATTCCAGCCCCAGCTTTGCCACTGAGCCAGATCCTCTCCCTATACTTTAGTCACTCTCATTGTAAAACAAGTCAAAACTATTACCATCATCAGATCTGCATTGGAAGAGCACTACCCAATAGCCAGATTACACATTCCACTGAGTAGGGATGCTAAACTAAGCTACACATCTCTGATGCACTCCCCGCCTTGAGTGGGATTGAAGCACTGGCTGGAATAGGAGCTGTGTGGAAAAGCCAAATATTCCCCACATGGGTGTGCTGGTCCAAACAGCCAGCAACATTCAGCTCTTCTATCTTGCAGATGTACATCTCTGTACAAGACGCAGGTATTTTCACTACAACATTACCTGTTTTGCTGATCCTGTAAACTGAAATGGATATGCCTCAATGAAGGAGCAAAGTGCTTCTAACAGCCTCATTTCCATCAGACTGAACCGACAATGATTCTATCTTGCCCTATAGGTAGAGGAATCCTTCTGATACCCTCATCTCTTCCAAGTCCTTCCATCTACTTTCCAGCCCTGTTCTCATCCATAGTCTTCTGAGAGGACGCTGACACAGCCTTGAATTCACAGCAACCCTACTTCTTTGCCATAGCCTTCCATGAGTTCACCCTGCTACCCAGAGTCTACATAATGACAACACTTACACCAATGGAAAACAGGCTTGCATCGAAATCAGCCATATGCTTATTGGTGTCTAGGACATCACCTGACTACTCAAAATATGGCACACATAAAGTATCATAGTATGGGCAGGCAGCTGGGGAGTTGTCACCAAGATGAACTTACCAAATATATTGTCTTTTAAGAACCTAGAAGAATCTTTAACATATCTTTACACCCCCTCAAAGAAAAACACCGATGTACTCCATTTCTAGGAAATAGGTTCCTTCTCTACAGTGTCTCTGATTGCCATTCTACCTTGTCAATAAAAATGCCAAAAAGCAAATGTAACTAAAAAACTGAGTCAGAGCTCCTGCACTACCAACACATACACCTCTTAAAATAAATTTTAAAAAAGACTATTATGAGCCTGGTTTAGAAATTATGAGCCAACACTAATACTGCATATGGAATTTTCTTCCTTTGCCATCCGTCAGTTACACAGCTTGCTTACTGCTTTCATCCTGCCCACTCCAAGTCAGATGAACCAGTTTCACTTCCACACTCATGCAGTAGCTCCATACTGCAGAGATGAAAAGGGTGACATTATCTTGCCACTGTGCACCACACCACCTGCAGCAAGCTGATGGTCCCAGAAGACATTGCTTGGATGCAAATGCTTATCCTTCATACTACAGCAGAGGGTAACTTGCATACTCTGTCCTTCACTAGGAGATGAAGGGCTACAATATTTTGATCAGTCTCCAGGGATGCCAATCTGAAACTTCCTGTCTCAGCAACATTTTGTGTTTCACTACTGTTGTTTTCCTTAAATATCTGTGTTAAGACAACACAACCCTGTGAGCAGAAAAAGTGTGATGACTGTCTGCACAAAGTAAACAGGAAGACTCTGTTCCTCATGACTGTGTGGGAGTTACATTTGTCATATGTTATACTTAACCCCGGTATGCGATCTCAGTCTACTTGAGTCATCGGGAAGCTGTACAGTGTGTTGAGAAAGCCTGAGTACAGTTCTAGGGGCTTCAGTGAGCACAGCTCAGAGTTACTTTTTCAACGAGGCTGCTCTCACATCCCAAATGGCACCATTCTCTTCCTAAAGGAAATGTCTCACCTTGGAAGCTACTCTGCTAAGCCTGAATCAGTGCCAAATAACAAGTAACTCACTCCCAGTGCTTACATTCACCTTGGTCATTTGTACGGAGAAGCCCGAATCCTTGACAGAGGCATTTTACAGGTGGTGAAACTGAGGCATGGAAGTGTTTACACTGGCCTCAGAAGCTCAATGACTGACCAATCAATGGCATTGCTTGAACCACACTGCACTGACTGGCACTGAAAATGTGTTTGCCTAATTTCTCTCTTTCTATTGTACTTAGCAGGCCTTCCTTTCTGGTGGCACAGCTAATGCAAGCAGGGCTAGTCACTCAAAAAATTCCCACTCTGTGAATCTATGTAATGAAAGAATTCTTGCCCTCTGCATAGAACTATTAAAACCAGAAATGTGCAAGCAACTTCACTAATTAAGACCTAACTATAACAGACTAAGACATTTGGGCGTACATTGAAATCTTTAATCTCCAGAAGTACATGTAAGCAAAATCAGGATTATGATTTGCCTCCTTATTTACTCCAACTGTCTAAACTACAAGAAGCATATTAGAATATCAGTTCCCTAGTATTAGTCTGTTGTCTCCACTTGCACTATTTGCTTTAAATATTCTTTCTCCTAATAGCCTTTTCTTGCACCTACAATTTCATTTGGACTTACAAATCCTTTGTATTTTCTATCCCTCTTCTAGACCAATCACAATATCACAGGGTCTGGCATTCCAGTATCTTTGTATTAAGGATAGCTTAGATATTTCAAAAAGGTCCTCTATGTTGGCACTCCAGTTCTGGGCTCCCCACTTCAAGAAAGATGAGGAGCTACTGGAGAGAGTCCAAAGGAGGGCCATAAAGATGATGAGGTGACTGGAGCATCTGTCCTACGAGGAAAGGCTGAGGGAGCTGGGCTCGTTTAGCCTGAAGAAGGCTGAGAGGGGACCTTATAAATGCTTATAAATATCTCAAGGGTGGGTGTCAGGAGGATGGGGCCAAGCTCTTTTCAGTGATGCCCAGTGACAGGACAAGGGGCAACGGGCACAAACTGAGGCACAGGAAGTTCCGTCTGAACATGAGGAAGAACTTCACTCTGAGGGTGATGGGGCACTGGAACAGGCTGCCCAGGGAGGTTGTGGAGTCTCCCTCTCTGGAGATATTCAAGACCTGCCTGGACAAGGTCCTGTGCAGCCTGCTGTAGGAGACTCTGCTTTGGCAAGGGGGTTGGACTAGACGACCCACAGATGTCCCTTCCAACTTCTAACAAAAAAAAATAAAAATTGTTGATGAGTTATAAATATCACAATGATACAAAAAGCAAAGTCAAAATAATAAAGATTTTAAAAGACATGAAAGTAAAAATGTATAAAATAAACCTGATGCAATCATTCAGAAAGTAGTGTCAGGTAACAGAGAGGAAGTGGAACTTATTCATGTATTTTCCCTTTTGTTCTAAACGAAGCTTGTAGGAAATCATGCTGCAATGTGGCTTTTCAGACTGAGAAGACAAAAGGGAAGAAAGGCCTGACCAAAGTTGGCAGAAGGACAGGCAGATACCAAAAGCTTACTGGCTGAACAAGCATGATTATTAAAATAACATTTAAATTATATTTATCTGGGATGAACTCTCCTAGCTGTCCAAAGAATTATCCCATACAGCTACAAAATCCCATTTTACATCAAGATCAAGAAGTTTACTTTTACATGTAAAATCATTTGTTATCAGAGAAGGGTCTCACAGCAAAACAGAACACAATCAAGTGTGACAGAAACACAATCAAGTTTCACAGCAAATTTCAGAGTTTGGTCCACTTTTCATGGTACATATCTGCAAAAAAATCAGATATTTGAGTGTACATGTGAAATCACATGGAAATCTTTAATCTGCAAGAGTACATGAAAGCAACATGAGGACTACGATTTGCCTCCTGCTTTGCTCCAAATGTCCAGAAGACAAGAGGCATATTAGACTGAATATTAGACCCCCTAGCACTAGGTCTACCTGCTTTAAATATTCCTGCTCCTAATAGCCTTTTCTTGACTATTCAACCCCAGGATTTTGGTGACTATTATAAACACACAGCTCACAGCGCCCCAAAAATATATTGTGTGATACCTCTTTATACCCCCTTCCTTTCCTTGACAGACAAGATAAATCCGTTCATTAAACAGTAATGCCAGTCAATCCTATCAAATGCTAAAAACAGGGATTCCACTACCTCCCCAGGAAAGCTGTCTGATGCCATAACAGACCCAAGCAGTAGAAGGCATCACCTGTTTCTTTTATGAACCATCTTATCTCACAAATTCTAGTTCTCTCCCAATTCAATCACAAACTCCCTCTTTGTAGCTCACACCGCTCTGTGCTCACAGAAAATGACAGTACCTCAGAACAAACACTGTGCCAGATGCTGTCCATCTAGTACTTACCTGTGCCCCTCATCACCTTGATTCTTCCTCCCTCAGCTCCCTCTGCCTTTCTTAAATTGTCTACACCTATCAGTTCTATGTCTAGTGATCATACTTGCCGTATTTCACGAGGCAAAACTAAAAACACCACCAAGAAGATTTACACTTTGATGTCACTCTATTTATCTTCTCCAATACAAGGACTGCAATGAATTAAAACAAGTCACAAAATTCAATACCCTACTCATCCTTGCCAGGTCCATTTAATAGTAAATTCTACGGGGAAGGTATTCTCTCTTCCTAAGTTCTGGCTCAGCGCTTTGTAAAATGGGAGCCCGACCTGGATGGTGCCTTGAAATGCAAATAGCTGAAAACATACATACAACAGAGGGGTTTTAGAACAGTTGTCAGCTTAGAGAAGGTTGAATACTGTTCAAAGAAGAAGTCCCATTTCAGTAGGATGAGCCCCACATTTTCAGCAAAATAAATAGCATTTTATCTTGTTTCAAGAAGGTGTGACACTATTACTACCAAAGAAGTTGCATTAATTTACACTACGACTTCATTTGTCAAGCCTGTGTTTACTTTTTGAGTACCTGTGAGTTGGACATGGCACTTCTGCAGTACAATCTCACAAATCTTTAATTCAGTTTCAAACACTTAACTGCATTTCTCTATTTTTGTTTGAAGACCATCTCCATGCAATCCAAAAGTAGCTGTAAAACTGACTTAGCCTCTTCCTCATGCACCCACTCTTCATTTCTTGTGTTTTAAAAAGTAGCGTCTAAATATCTAACTGAGAACAGTTTCTTCTCTGACTTGGCTGTACCCCTACTGGACGTGAAAGAAGCAGAGATACCGGGTATACTTGCTTTTGAGATGTGGTCCTCCTGGAATTGAAGTAATGCCCCCATCTCAAGAGAAAACAGAATGCTTCTGGGTCAGTCACAGACAATATAGTTGTAACAAACTCATAGGAACAAGACCAGGGCAATTCTGATAATCTCAAAAGAACTGCTCATTAGATAAGGACATGCAGTTAAACTAAATCTAACAAGTCTCCAACAGCAGCAGCAACAGATACACCCCTTACCTCAACAATACTATTATCATCCCTAGATTAAAGGATACTAGCAAACCACTCATTCTTTTTCCTCCTTGCACTGCAGTTTAGGGTGAACTTTGACTGAAACCTTTGCTGTTTGAGAATTATCCTACCACAACAAACCAGCCGCAGATAATACTGCGGTTTCCTTCAACAGTTAACAGCCTGTTCCTTTTGCTTTCACAGCAAATCTCTTGACATACCTCGGTTCCTAGATTCAGTAGCTCCTGTTGTAGTCAATAACCACATCCAGAGAAAGGAGTGTTACCTCTTCTGTCCGACTAGGCATCTTGGTGCATGCAGCAGCTCCCACTCTGCTCTTTAAACTTTCCACTATGAATCACCTGATTAGCTGCTGCACTTATTTCCTGAGGAAAGCAGAAGTGAAGAGCAAATGAACCACATGCTCAGGACCCACCAATCTCCCAAAGCAATTTAGAACAATTTGGCTTACGCACAAACCTGGCAGGCATTGCATGCTTCTCCCTGGGTCAGGAGTAACCAGGTATTTCCCCTCATACCATATTCACAAAGAAAAGGTGTATATGTGGGGGGTGTTGTTGTTTCACTTTGTTTTTAAATTTAAGGTTAAACAAACTACTAGAGGAATACAGCACCACAAAGATCATGCTCTCTGCACAATCTGTGTCCAAAGGACAGGCAACAGCTGGAAGTCCTTGAGTCCTTCCTCAAATTCAGTACCCTTAATATTTGAATTTAAACTTTGAATGTTGAGGTAAATGTTACGTCCTTGAGCTCTCTACTTAAATGGTCAAGGCAGCTACTCAGATCAAGAGGCAAACCAGCACTACAAACTCACTGACAACATAGAGGAGCCTAGATTAGCTACAGGGTTGGTGGAAGACTACTCAGTTGTCTAGCCGCTTTTTCATTCTCCCTAATAACACATCTGAAAGGTTTTCCAATTGGTTTTTAAGGGGAGGTGGAGTTTAAACTTTTTGACACAGGAAATTCAAGTGTTTCCTAAACTGCTTCTCCCCAAGAATTTTATGGTGACCTTGAGAATCAGTGGGATCATGGCCTTGCAGTGACTGAAACCTGAAGGTATTTTACCCTAGGTGGTTAAAGCCATCTGTTTTCTCTTAACATTTACTGCATTCCACTATTCAGGAAGAAAACTAACTTTCTCTTCCAACTAAGCTAGGGCAGTATCCAGACTGGAGACTCCTGACGTTTCTGAAGGTAGAAGCAGCAAGTCTTCAAGGGACTGATTTCACTGTTGGTAGCGCTAAATAATAGGACAGGACAGCAACTGTCTATACATTGTAGCAACCTCTCTCAATGCAGCGACTTTTCTGGCATAGAACAGTCCCAGTGGATTCTTCTCATCCCTTATTGTGGAAAAGTATTTACTGAACGAAAGATCAACAACAGAGACAGCAGCAAAATCATGGGTTTAGTTCATGCCTTTACAGATTATACTAGGAATTTAGCAGCTCTGTAGCTTTGCTACAAATAGAAATACACCTTAAATCCCGAGGAAAATACTCTGTCCGGTCTGTACAGACAAGTAGCCTTAACTTTTCCAGTTTTTGGAAAGCATGAATTAAACTATCTAAGTATAAAGAAGTATAATCTACTATCTATTACTTACTTTCCACTTACTGAGTTTAAATAGATATAATCTACAGGGTGATTTCCAGGCAAATGCAAGTTCACACTCTGAGCTACCCACACCCAGGGCAGCTCCAGTGAATGTCACATTTGGCCACTTTAGTGAGGCCCACTGAGACGTGCACAGGCCTGGCTGAGCTCAGTGCTGCACTGACATGGCTGTAGGGCCTCCTGTGAAAGGCTGTGTCAACACATCTACTACTTTTCTGCTTTATACCATTCACGTATTAGCCAATACTTTCCCAGTTGCAATCTAGCCAAAACAACACTAGTGAGATGAATAGCAGAATCAGAGACACAGAAGAGAATATTAATACTAACCCAAAGAGAACATTATTGTTCCCTTTCCTAAGTCAGAACCAAGCCTAAATATGCTCCATTTCTGCCTTTTCAGTGTCAGCTTAAACCCACAAAAGAGAAGGTCATTTGCAGAAGCCCCTCCATGCTGTTCGATCAGAGAGCTTTCTTTCCCAGGAGCCTTCCCTTTCCTGTGGTGCCCAACTCAGTAGATGCTGTCAGGATTCAAGCAGCCACACAGTCATTAGTAGATTTCTAATCCACACAGCAGAGGAAGCACCGTTTCTCTTTTTCGTTCTGCACCAACTGCTGATGGGGCTGGAAGACCAGTTTCAACACCCCCTGCTGCTTAATCTCTGCTTCACTGGAGCAAAACAGCTGTAAGCAAATTATCTGTAGTAAAAATAACTCAAGGTATAAAGACAAGCTAATCACTAATATAGTAGAAGACAGCGCCACAAATCCCTTTGTCATTTTGGGCAGTTTATATTAACAACCCTTTGCACAGTGCCTCCACCTACAAAAATAGAGAGTAAAAACCTCTTTATGTTTTTTCCTCCAATCTCTCAGGATAAAAAGGGCACTTCTCCCCCACACTTGCATTTGTATCTAAGTGCAGGGCACCTAGTTCAAAGGAACCCTTATCTTCGTTTAAGCTTTCTAGAAAGGGCAATGACAATCTTCTGGACCCAGGAGCTAGCTCTACAGACACAGACTGGAAACTGCCACCCAACAGGCGCAGCCCTCCTAACTAGGTCATTCATGGCCCAGTGGAGGCGAGATGTCCCACCCAAGCCAGACATATAGTGGACTTCCTGACAGAAGCTACAAGATCCGTCTCACACTGTCAGTGCGCCATATTTTGAGTCTTATTAAACTTCTCCTTTATTTGCCACTCCAACCTCCACACACAAGTGGAGAAACCCTGTTTCACGCCTTTGCAGTAATGACACCACCCACACCAAGATATGTTAGGGGTCCAGAATGGCTAGAAACACAGCACTTCTCCAGCTTGAGGCTGGAGGTCAGCTACTGCAGGTTTCTCCTGAAAACCTACTTGCACTATGTTTCAGTTGCATTAGATTCACCAGATGGGCTAACTGGTTGCACCAAAGACATCCTCTGGCAATTGCTATGCAGTTGCCATTGCCTGAGGGGCTGATAGTTCATCCCAACTGCAAACCCAAGCGGGATGGAGCTTTGCCAAGAAGCCCATATTTCTCCCTTGAGCAAGTTCCTTTCCTTGTAGACATAAGAAATAGAATGCAGCTGATTTTGCCGACATCAATACATTTTTCTGCTGCACTTTCATAATATTCAACCTAGAAAAAAAGCCAGTTAAACGCATGCCCCTTTCAACATTGTGAAGTGTTCAAATGTTGAGCTAGCTGCGGGGTTTTTTTCCACTCTTGGCCTTTCTTGCTAAAATCCAGCTATCTTCTTTCTTTTTTCTTGATAAAAAGAATGTTGATTTTAAAATGTGCATCAAATAATTTTTCATTTCTTTAACATCATAAAGGGAAGTGGCTCCATTTCATTTTCCTCCTTGCTTTTCAATGGCAGAACAGAAGCTGACAGAGAGACCACAGAGAAAGGCAATGCAAAAATTAAAACCAGCTGCTTAACCATCATTTTCACTCATCGTTTTTCTCAGCAGACCTCGAAATCTGCAACAAAGGAGCTCCTCCAGCAAATCTTCCCAAAGAAGCGAAAAGAGCAGGCTGAGAAACAAAAAGCCACAGGACTGAGAGCCTGAGCAGCTCAGGTCCTCTGCCTCTGGCACACACACAAGGGGAGGACTGGGGTGGCCCGGAAAGCCACTCCACCTCTTCAGCCGGGTGCTCCTAGGAGGGCAGAGCTCTGGGGAGGTGGGAAGCGAAAGCCAGCTGCTTCCTGGCAGCCCTGAGCTGGACGAGGGCCCCCGAGAAGCGGCCTCCGGGGCCTGCCGCCTCCGGGTAGCACCACCACCTCTGAGGAAGATAAGGCAGCATGTGCTGATGCAAGGCTGCACTATGCACATCATCAGGTAACTTGCATATCTGTACAACTGCACAGAGAACTACACTTCAGCTTCAAGTTAAATGGAGCTCATGCTGATGAAGCCAAGAGACCGGTAGCTGGTAAAGACGTACAGCACATCTGCAAGGCAACGTTTCTCTGCCTATAGCCTGCCAGCACCCCTTGGACCTGAGCACTCTGGATCAGGAGGTCTAGTTACACTACTGACTACTCTGGCACCATGACTGATGGGCTGTAAAGAGACAAGGCAGTTTGCAGTGTCAGTGCTGGAGGCAAGCTCCTAACTTGTCTCAAGAAAGAGATTGATTTCCTTCCTCTGGCATTTCCCCCTGAGCAAGGCCGGGTGGTCTGCAACCCGTCCTCTGTGCCTCCTGGCACCCAGCCTCCACCTTGGTGCTGGCAAGGTTTGAACAGCAGTAGCAGTGTCAGATGATAAGGATAATTTGTCACTTGAAATTCTGCTATTTCAAAACATTTCATTGGAAATTGGAACAAATTCCCTCCATCAACAAAAATCTGTAAATCAAAATGGCATTTTTTCCCGATGCTTTTGTTGTTTAAACAGGAATGAACCAGGGTATATCCAACAGCCTGCATCTTAGAGATGCTGCAACTTAGAGACTGGTGCAGTGGTTTTCAGCATTTTCCAATCTGTGCAATCTTGATGTAGTTTCCTATGAACCCTTACACAGCAAGTGTTGTTCTGCTGCCTGACAGCCCCAGGCTTTACTCATCTTTTGTGGCTCCTTTAAAAGTAGTCGGGGACAGTGGAATCACTGGACTGTATAATCACAAAAATACCCTAAATATTTCTAAATTACAGTTTTTTAAATTCTGTGCATCACTAATTGCCACCAAAATTATTCCAGAGTTAGTAAAACAACATCAACTTCTAAAAACACACGAAAAAAAGAAGCCACATTTAAAAATTGGTTTGTAACAAAAGTGAAAATGTTGTTTGAAAGTGTCAGAACCAAACATCTTGATCAAGTGAACAGAATATTTTTTTCTGCAGAAGAAGACAAAGTATCAAATATGAAAGTTCCTCTGGGAAGCTGCTATTTTGATTAAATGCCACCTACTGACTAGAAAAACGTTGTGCAGGAAAATTTTTAAGGCAGCTTGACTGAACACGTGATCTCCACACTGGAAGGCATGTTAGACTAATGAGATTGAGGAAGTCAAAAGACTAATGCAAAATATAATGGTATACCATTTCTCCCCCCTCCTCTACCTCAGGTTAATTTTTTGCTGCAAGATACACAGGAACTCATTGTTTTCACTATCAACTCAAAAGTTGTTGAATGAAACAATCATGATACAGAAGTTCTGCAGGAAAATCTTTACAAATACTTACAAACCAGAAAAGTGGACTTTGATACATAGCACTTACCAGAAAATACCACTCTGAGACACAGCCTCAGACAAAAGCACAAGATAGAATTACATAAACACATATTGACCAAGGGCTATATTCTTGGAACATATACTCTTCTTACTCTCTCTGCAGAAGAAGCACCAAAGCCTCTGCAAAAAACTCTACTTCCTTAAGTCTCAGAAATTGGTCCTAGTTCCTGTTTAACACCCCTCTTTGCTCTCTGCAAGGATGTTGTGTAGCTTGCACAGCCTGCAGTAACTCTCATAGTCGTCTTAGAGGAAATAGGGAGCCTGAAGTTCAGGCTAAAAAAACAAACTAAAATCCTTGCAAGACGCAAGACAAATTTGAGAGCAGACATTTTTCCATCTCTGATGTGTCCCTTACTAACTACTGTAATGTTTCCTGTTGCAGCTCCCAATTCTGTTTATAAACTCCTGCTCCTGTGACCTTGCTCTCCTATAAGCGGTGCTCCAAGAGAGACTCTGCATGTATCCAGGAAGGCTGCTTTCCCACAGTCATAGCTGCCCAGTTACCTTCAAATAGCTAATAAGCATGCTTACTGAGCTGTCACACCCTATTATTGCATAAGCCTAGCTTTTCTACAAATATTCTTCTAGCTCTCTGAACTAGACTCCTGTATCTTCTCTCTTTAATTACTTATTTACAGAACTAATGCTCCAATAACATTTAGCTGCTAGCTTTTGCTATGTCATACAAAATTCTGGGCAGAAGGAATGGGGACAAACTGATGAAAGCAGTAGTTTTGCTACCTGGTATGCTCTGGTTCAAAAAACAGTTCTTGAAGCCGAGTAGCTTCCCTTGGGACCGTGGTTTCATTCTTTTCTTGGAAAGGACTGCTTTTAGGGTGTTCAGATAAGTCTGTTATAGGCTGCTAAATAATAAGAAAAATCTCCTTAATCTCTACTTAATTTATAGCCAGATTCTACATTAGCGTTTTCTTTTGTGCTAGGAGCTTGACCGGTAAGGATACACAAAATTGGGGCTGCTGCTCAGCAGAGAGGTAATATTAGACTTGGAATTGAATCCTAGCACTAAACATGTAAAAATATGTTGTTAAAGCAGCAAAGTAGAGCAACAAGAAACTAGTAATTGGCCATGTGATTATTTGTGAGCTCAGTGTGTTCGGCAGAACTTGAAAGCACAGCTTTCAGATTTGAAGCAGAGGCTGCTACCACAGGCAGTAAAGGAGGAACTGATACAAGAATGCAGTATTTACCTTGCAGAGAGGCTTGCCACAAGAGGGAAATGCAACAGGCTCTTCGGCAGTTACGTGTCATATAGGAGTCCCTTTTGCTGTAATACCTTCCCAGGGCTGGATAGCAGTGGCGCAGAGCTGACAAACCAACAAATTCCTTCTGCAAGATTGCGTGTTAAGATGCCAGTTCAGAGACTGAGTCTCTAGGGCTGTCTCTGCCTGGAAGAATTGCCTCTCTGTAAGCAGGGAAATGTGAATAGCAGTCTTCACATGAGGTCTAAGAAGGCTTATTCAGTAGTAAGAGTTCTAAGCTGTCTGAAAATCAGACACCAGTCATGCGGCCAAATTGCAATAACTGTTTTGTAACTCGATGCATCAGTCACTACACACTGCTTAGAGGAATATGCAGATGACTCTAACTTGAAGGCAGCAGAAGTCTACCTTGTATGTGTCTTGGACCAACATACACTCAGAACATAATCTGCAAAGTTTGTCCCCTTCATGCCAACTATGTAGCAACAAACCAGTACCAGAAGCCGTGTTCAGACCATTGGCAGAGTTACCAGTGCAAAAGAACTGGTCAAAGTAAGTCCCAGGGCTTGTGTTTTATTCTGCACAACTAGAGGCGTAGCTCAGAGATGGGATCCATCTTAAAAGCCACCCTAAATGGACAGATGACAAGTGTATGACTAATTACTTAACGTAAACATGCCAGGCTCTAGTGGTATTTTTATTTGTATTTAAGTTCTTATCCTTTTTCATTTCCATTAAACTTTTATTTTCTATTTTTATTTCATTCTTTTTTCTCAAATGAGATGAGAATAAAGATGAAAAATTCTAACAGCCTGCCTTTGCCCAATACAGGAACTCCTGCCAGAAAGATTCAGAGCCCTTCGTTACTCATGCACCTGTTTTGTCCATACAGACCACAAAATACGAAACTACATCTTACAGCCGTTTAGCCTCTGCCCCAGCTCCAGACGTTATCTGGTTTGCGGGTCTCAGCAGTAACATGGGCAGTCTTCAGCCTGAGCACCATTTGTGTCGGCACCTTCCCCTCGGAGCGTCAGCAGGTGGCAGCACGACAGAAGGGCGTTCAAGGTCTGCTCTTCTATGAGGCAGCAGAAATCATACACAGCTGCAGCTATGCTGTTCATTTTCATGGTGTAGTTGCAGCTTTCATTTGTTTTCCCCAGTCCATCATAAATAATGAGACAGGAGAGTAACACATAACAAAATATAACATCTTAATTGACTGTTTCTTTACTTTCAGCACTTTCAGCATTTGTAGGATTATATTTTCATACTCTCATTAACCTCTGGAATGGCCAGGTTTCAGCTGGGCACCCGGCAGAGAAGCCACTTAGAAAACAGTGGTCTACTTTGACCCTCTCACTCTAGGGGCACACATTATAAAGGTTCAGCATGTAGCAGAGCAGATAAAGGATTGCAAATGAAGAATGGACCTGTGGGGAGCAGTAAATTAGTTGCAAATTTGGTCAGCTTTGGCAAAAGAAAAAAGAAAGGGGGATATTGAATAGAAAAGGGTTTATTCAATACTTTCAAAATTGAACTAGTTGATCTTTTGTTTTGAAAAGGCATTTTTCATTCAAACATTGAACAAAAAATATGAGTAAGGCTAAATAAAGCGTAACAAAACAGAATACCCTGAGACAAAGGTCATTTGTGGAGAGTTAATAATTTTTAGAGGGTTATCTGGTTGGTTTTAAACAAAAAAATCCCATTCATACAATTTAATGAACAGTTCAGTTCTGTCTCTGTAAATCTGGTAATACAGAGCTTTTCAGTACATTTTTTCCCCCCAAGCTGTAAACTCCCTGTAAACCCGTTACATCACAGCTATAAACTCATTACATTGCAGCTGCTATGAGTGGAGAAACTCCACAGGAGATAATATCTGAGGAAACATTTGTATAAATACACAGTTGGATAGCCCAAATAAGTCTGCTTCATATATTGATATTGGGGCAGGGAAAGGGAAGAAGTATTTGTCATCTTCCAGGAAACAGGTATCCTTGCAGACAAGACACTGATTATGAAAATTAAGACCACTTTTGTTAATACTATACCTGCTCTAAAGTGAATGCTGATTTTAAAAGACTATGATCTCTAATTGATTTTCCCCCCCCATGGAAATGTTGACATCATTATTTAAAAAACAAAAATGCTTTTCACATTCATCTGTTGCATTTTGATCCAAAAATATTTACAGGAAGAAATTTTCAGGTCACATATTTGCTTAATAAGTAATATTACTTATATTAAACCCATTTTATCAGGCATTTTTCTTCGATATATCTTGAAAAGTTTCTCAGAAAGGTCAATATTTCAATCTCCATTTCGCAGGCTGGAAACAGTGAAATTAAGAATTAAAGTGACATAACCAGGGTCACATTTACAGCCAGTGGCAGAGCTACAGATATTATCTGGGCCTCCAAAACCCAAGTCCAGAAGTCATTAATAATTACAACTCTATTTTGATTTCATTATTTTCTTCCCCTCTGCTTAAAATGATTTAAAACAGAAGAAAAATGGGACAGTGTTAAAGTAACAACACATCTGAAATTTTTAGCTCCCTTCATTTTTCACCTAGCCTCCGGTTTTCACCCTAGTTTAATTTAGAATCAGATCTGCTGAAATAACTGTATTTTTCCTTAAGACAGCAGAAGGACATATGTTCCTGAGAATGCCAGCCTCAGTCCCCTGTGTCTAAAATATGCATGCACTGCTCTTTGGTTCCTGCCACTAAAAGAAAAAATAAATCCATTCTGCAGAGATAGCATTTAAGTTTTAAATAATGCATTTCTGTATCTCCTCTCCGAATCAAGGACCTCATTTCTTCTAGGCCCAAAGATGACAGATACAATAAGTGATTGCCCAGGTTACTGCATTTTAATGGGGCTGATTCATGAGGTCCTGCAGCTCCTGACTAAAGGATGTATTGCTGTCACTGTTCTCAAAGGTGCAGGGAAAGTCTGGGGGTGTAGAGGAACAGACAAACAAGGGAAAAAACAGTAATATCTCCAGGCTTTCACATCCCACCGGTCCCAGCAGTGTCAGGGAAACTCAGACAAATTTTGTTGGGAGATCTGACTGAAGGCACACTGAAGTCAAGGCACAGCTGGAGGCGTAATACAATCAGAATCAGAGACCTGGGCTGGACAGCACAGCTAACTGGGACTCTGTCACGTAGCTTCCTTTGAAGTTTGAGGCTCTATGCTTTGCTTGCATAATACAAAATCAAACAACGTGAACTATTCCAATGAATTCTGATCCAACAGGTCAGCTGTACTTTGATATGAAGCATGTGAGTAGTCTCTCATGGTTTAAGTTAAGACTTTAAATGTTTTTCTGTATTGGAATCAGGAAATTAAGTTCAGGGAAGATCAAAATTAATTTCATAGAGAATTTCTGAGAGAAAAATCATCCATTTGAAAGAGGTAATGATGAAGGGAAGTCCTTCAGCTGCTATTTCCATGATTCAACAGGTTTGATTGCAGTAGGAGTGCTGTTAGGCCTGTCATGATCTGAAGGTGATAGTGGGGCAAAGGCTGGAAAGAAAAGTAGCATTTTGTTAGACCAACAGACATGGCAGCATCAAACAGGCTTGTGGACAGACTCACAAAAATGTTGGACAGAAGGGACCTCTAGAGGTTACTTAGGCCAGCTTTCTGTTTGGAGTAGAGCTAGCACCAAAACCAGACCAATCTAGCCATCCTGAAAGCCTCAAGACTGAGATCTCACCTATTCTGTGGTTATCTGCCCCAGTGCTGCCCCACCCTCCTGGTGAAAAAGCTTTTCCTAGGCTTCAATTTGAGTTTCTAAGCTGAAATATGGGGGCATTGCTTTTTGGTTTAGCATCTGCCACTACCAGGCAGTATTTGGTTTCATAGTCTTTGAAACTGTCCCTAACTAGTTGTGCAATGCTATTAGACTCCCCATTAGCATCTTTGCCAGATTAAGCAAGTCTGTCTCCCTCAGCCCCGCCTTGTAGGTGATGTGCCCTAGTTGTCAATCATCTGAGTAGCTCTTATACAGATGTGAAATAGATTTCAAGCCAAGTACAATTTGGGAACAATTTATTTGTCTGTACCTTAATTATGTTACTCAGTATTTTATCTGGCTACGAGACACAAGTTGCAGTGACATTGCCATTCTATTTCAGATTGGAAAATATCTACTAGATCTTATATGGAGCGGAAACAAAAAATTCAAAGTCTCTGATCTTCCCTGTCTCCAGGAGATATTGCAAAGGTAAAAAGATTTCTGTCTGCCTCATTAAAAAAGATATCATCCAGGCACAAATTTCAGAAAGGCACTGGTTGCCCATGAAACTAGTATCCAACCTGTATGTAATTTATCCCCTTATCCTGCGAAAGACAAATGAGGTGCAATACTTAGAGCCATCTTGTCTCACTAACCCTATGTTTGCCTTCATTACTGCAGAAAACTTTGCTTGCAGACCTGTTTAGAAATAGTAGAATAGCAAGACAATTTCTGGTATTTAAGGGGACATATCATCTCCATTCCTGGAGTTGCCCTTGGTGTAATAAGAATACCACAAAGACTAATAAAGAACAGAAAATATACAAAATTAAATAACTAGCAACATGCTTTGTCTCACTGATTATAAAGCTTAGAGAAGTCTATAATCTTTGGATTTATAAGTGATTTGTTGTTCTTAACAAAGTTTTTACATTCATAATCTAAGTCTTCCTTGCCTTCCATATGTCAAGGTGCATCACAAAACAAAGTTAGAAATCTTGATCAGACCTTTGCCAATTGTCTAGGTTTCTTTTGTCACCTCTTCAATTGCACTGCCTAATAACTTCTTAGAAGTCAGAAATTTCTGTTAAAGATTTTGCTTCTCATTACTATGGCGCACAACCTCAGCATATTCAGAGACCACTGTTTATAGCCAAACCAGAAACGGCACACCAACAACTTTCATGTTTGTCAAGTATAAACAAAAAAGGGAAAAAAATGCCAAGTCAGGCTTTCTTTATCTACTGTGAAGAATATCATAGAATTCTCATAGTGCTTTTGCAGGTCACTTAAGTAAAATACCTATTCTTCCTACTCACAGGGCACTCTTCTGAATAAAGTCAAATGATTTTCAGGTATTTGCTACAGTAGTAGGAGAGGTACAATTCATGCACCTTGTACATGAAGAGGTACACTTCACTGCAGAGGAGAAAACAATGCCATCTTTGGCTGCCAGCAGTATATCTGCTTGGTAAGTTTCTTGCCCCGCTGAAGTCTATAACAGCTGTATTATAGCCTGCTCTCAAGCTGTAGCTGCTCGCTAGAGATTCACTCTTACATCCTGAAATGAAATATTAATTACTCCTGACCTATTCACGGAAAATGACTAGATGAGAAGTAACTGTGACTGTAAAAGAATGACAAAGATACCTAGAAATTGCCTAGTTTAACTCTGCAAAATGTTCAGAATGGTTCTTGTTTACAGTCTCCACCTTACCCCTCATTCCTGAATGTAATTCCATGAGATCACAGCTCTGTCGTGTCTTAGTAGTCTTGATGTTTTTGGCATATTAACTGCCTCCTCCAGGAAGCATTATCTCTGGAAAGCACAAGATGCCATTAGGCTTATGCATTTTCTGAATTTTTAGCCAAACCTAAAGAAATTGCTTCATTTCTTATCTCTTGGCCTTAGATAATCACAGAATCACAGAATGGTAGGGGTTGGAAGGGACCTCTGTGGGTCATCTAGTCCAACCCTCCTGCCGAACCAGGGTTACCTACAGTAGGCTGTAGAGGACCTTGTCCAGGCGGGTCTTGAATATTTCCAGAGAAGGAGACTCTGCAATCCCTCTGGGCAGCCTGTTTGAGTGCTCTGTCACCCTCAAGGTAAAGAAGTTCTTCCTCGTGTTCAGCTGGAACTTCCTATGCTTCAGTTTGTGCCCATTGCCCCTTGTCCTGTCACTGGGCACCACTGAAAAGAGCTTGGCCCCATCCTCCTGACACCCACCCTTAAGACATTTATAAGCATTTATAAGGTCCCCTCTCAGCCTTCTCTTCTTCAGGCTAAACGAGCCCAGCTCCCTCAGCCTTTCCTCGTAGGAGAGATGTTCCAGTTCCCCCATCATCCTCGTAGCCTTCCTTTGGACTCTCTTCAGTAGCTCCTCATCTTTCTTGAACTGGGGAGCCCAGAACTGGATGCAGTACTCCAGATGGGGCTTCACTAGGGCAGGGTAGAGGGGGTGGAGAACCTCCCTCGACCTGCTGGCCACACTCCTCCTAATGCACCCCAGGATCCCATTGGCCTTCTTGGCAACAAGGACACACTCCTGCCTCATGGTGAACTTGTCGTCCACCAGCACTCTCAGGTCCCTCTCCGGAGAGCTGCTCTCCAGCAGGTCCACCCCAAGCCTGTACTGGTGCATGGGGTTGTTCCTCCCCAGGTGCAGGACACTGCACTTGCCCTTGTTGAACCTCATCAGGTTCCTCTGCGCCCAACTCTCCAGGCTGTCCAGGTCTTGCTGAATGGCAGCACAGCCTTCTGGTGTATCCACCACTCCTCCCAGTTTTGTGTCATCAGCAGACTTGCTGAGGATACATTCTAACTCTTGATCCCCCGAACTAAATTTTCTCCTGAACTATTAATTTTTCTCAGTTGTTTCCAGAGCTTCTGTAGAACATCTGCACAGCCTGCTACATCCTACAACATCACCTTACCTGGTACTAGAGAAGCCATCTCAAAAGGAGAACAGGGGAATTCTTTCTTCATCGTCTGAATATTTCTTGCTATATCTCCTAAGACTGCCAATAAAACCACTGAAAGTCCATTGGCCTTTTTCACCTGGAAAAACAGATGGCAACATCACCAAGAGATTTGAACTGGTGATCACTTAGCCTGGAATCAAGGGTCATATCAAACTGAAATTCCTTCTGGTCATTAAACACTTGAAAAGCGGTCAATTTTCTGCCCAATCTTCTTCAGCTGAATTCCCACAGTTCCTATATATGTAATTATTCTAGCTTGCGTGGCAGAGGCAATGCTGCTGCAGTTATTGATCTCAAATGCACACCATGGTCCTTCTTGTTTCTTTGGAAACAACTTTTCCATCAACTCCATTTTATACCATATGAGAACAGATTGTGATCAAAGTTGCAATCTAAACAAAGAGTATCTGGATTTCACTGGTGCCAAAGTCCAGGGTGATTAGATCTTAGGCTTTGATCCAGACTCATCTTGCTGATGAGTAAAGAAAATATATCAATCAGCTAGTTACAACAAGTCCTTGGCCTGCATATGGAAGCAGAAGATGAGGAGGAGTAAAAAAGTATATGCTATGTAATAATTTGTAGGTGACAGCATGCTGTGTGTGCAGCCTGGGGAAACAGAGATCCCTTCAATGCCCCCCACAGTTTCAGCAACTTCACTAGCCCACGCACTCTTCTGTCTCAAGCACCCGACGTGTTTCATAGCCTCCAGCCATCAGCCTTGGCGCCAACAGATGAATCATATCTTCTGTGAGTGTCCCTGCTGCAGTATGTTATGATCATTATCATTCTCTGCATTTAGATAGCACTTGCCAATCCCAGGTCTCAAAACACTGCATGAAGGTAGATGGGACCAGGAATTTAATATCTTACTTGTGACCATGGGAAATCAGTTTGCATTAAGGGTAGATGCCATACCTCCCCACTCTTCTGAAGTTTTCTAATCCCTGGGCCTCATCAAATTCCCTCATTATGTGTGCTTAGCAATCAATGGTAAACACCTGGGTTATACAGAAGAGCTTTTCCACATGCCTGACAGGCAGCAGATAATTAATGAGCACATTTAATTTTAGTCTCATATAAGGGATAAATAGCAGCACTTCTCTAGTCCTTGGTTAGTCAGCTGATTTCCATTTTCTAGCCTTGGAGATGCTTAGTGCTCTATGACAGACTGCCGTTCTGGATTTGGACAAGCAGAGAGATATAACCATGAGACCTGTGGTTTCCAACAACTGGTACGCACCTTGACATTGATATCTCAGTCCATCACAAACACCCCTCCTGCCTCAGATCAGTCAGTCATAAAAGTCTTAGTGCCTACAGGCCAGCAGCTTACTAAGTCTCTCTGAGAAGCCTGCTAAATTGAGCTACCTTTAGCCTAGCTCTGGAATGCGATGACCAGCAACAGCCATATGCTCACTAAGGAAAAGGGAGGGACAGCACAGCAGGGCAGGGCACAGTCCCCACAGTACTTGAGTGAGGTAAGGGTGAAGAACTTCGGAATAATGGTCAGGTTCCACCAGGAGTCCAGATCATCAAACGTATTCATGGTGATGAAGCAGGTCTAGGGTCAAGCCAGGAAAACCACCTACAGCTCACAGTCAGAATTAGGTTAGATGAAAGTTACCACTATCAGACACAATCCAGCAACTATTAGGTAGATCCACAGCAACAAGGCAGATACAAGCTCAGGCTGAGAAAATCATTCATAGATCAGAGTCTAGACCCATACATCAGTATAGCTAAGCTAGAGATCAATATTGCAACAAAATACCTCAAGTTAGAAGTGAGGGCCCAAGCCTGGGTTTAAAAGGAGCTTCTGGGCCTATGGGCAGAGGCTGTGGGTGATGGTCAGGTGAGGCTGGTCAGGGCTGTTGAGCTTATTAATCCACTTGAGGGCCACTTTGTATGTTTTTGTAGTCTTTGTAGAGAATGCTTAGGTGCAAGAACAACTCTGCTGCTTACTGTGACTTTACTGCAACTCCTTCTGTACCTTACTGAAAGATTTTTTCTGGTATCATAATCTTAGGCTTCAATAGCAAGGATACAGGTAAATTGTATTCTGAAGCGGCAGACAGGTGTCACTCAGAATTGCTGGTGCATGGACTTAATCTGAGGCTTAGCACACAACTGGGAGCCTGCCCAGATACCTTTTCTGACATTTCTGTCTAAATTCTCTAACTGGAGTATTTTCGAACTCCCCTCAAGGTTACCTTTGCTAGGTGAGAGGGGAGAGCTGGTGTCATAGAACTGTGTGTCTGTTTTCCTCAGTTCTACTGCCCATGTACATACTAGCTTTTATTTAGCAATGAAATATGGGGTTAATATATCCCTGGCTGGGCTGGGCTAAACCAGTATTCCTTTTTTCTACTACGTGACTGCATATTCAGGGAGTAACTTGATGCAAATACAGTGAAAGTAAAACTTTCACAGTTATTCCTTCATTTTGTACATCTTTATGATCTTTTCCTTTAAGTAAAATTATTGGACTAAAATAATTGTCCCTAGAGGAACTACCAGATGAACTTCAGTATACTTAAATTATGTACTCTTCAGATTGTAATTACTGTCCTTCACAAATAAAGTCATCAATATCATTGTCATTTGGAAGCAGCATCTGAGTCAGACAAAACTTGTTGTAGGGAGAACAAGCTAAATCAGCTACTACTCAATCTTTTTTCCCAACTGTATCACCACAGACTACTCTGAGCTCTATCACCTTTTACACTGTGACTTTTTATGTAGAAGGGTCTATATTCAAAAAGCCTCTTGCTGGGTGGGTGTGTTGCAGGGGCAGCTGGCAGTGGTGTGGGAAGGATGCAGGTGAAGGGTTGACTTGGGCTACAGATAAAGTGCATTCCCAGCCCTGCTCTGTGAAGTAGGTACAGCTGAGGGACACGCACCCTGAGAAACGAGCCGTGGGATGGAAAGGGACTATGAAACTCACAGGAGAATTAAGGTAAACACAAACTGTTGAGATATGTTGTCTCAGTTGTCCTGCTCAGTCTAAGTAGTTCAGCACACAAACTGCAGGGATTAAACATTCCTGGAGAGTCTGGTTCCTGCTAGACATTTGCTAGGCTACCTTTCTATTAGACTTATTCTCAGTGTTTCTTTCAGGAAGTATTTCTTTAAATTGTCAGAGCAAAGCACTGAAGCCAGCACTGAACCGCTTGCTGGAGGTGACTTTAATGTACATCTGAGAAATTCAGGTCGGAATATGTTTAAGCTGGGGGAAAAAAAAAGGAATTTTCTAGCTTTTTTAAAAATTATTTAAATGATATTTCTGTTTTTAAAATTGCTTTAAGAATGGCTGGAAATGTTTAAGTCAAAGCAAAACATTTCAAACAGGATCAAATGGAATGTTTCTGTTTACACTGAGTACTTCTTTATTTAACCAAAAAACCTTCAAAGTTAGCATTTAGTGTTGAACTCAGCTGTTCTGTTTGAAGCTTTTCATTTTACCCATGAACATTATAATCAAGTATTTATATAATAAATATACATATTATTATTTACTATTATTATATAGTCCCTATGTAATGTCTTTCCCCATAGAGGAAATCAAGCTTTCGTGGGAAGTGACCTAGCTGGATTAATTGTCCCATGTTTCCCATGAAGTTAAAAGTTCAGTTAACTTTATCTGTTGTCATGTTTTAGTGTACACACATTTTGGCTTCCTGCTCAAATTGCAAAATGACATGTATAAACAGCATCAAGGCAGACAAGAAATGTTGGAAAGAGAAACAGTTCTGGTAAATGCTTTGTAGGAATGACTTTTTGATCCAGGGACTGAGGCTGGGCAGAAAGGCAGAAGCATAATTTGCCCTTGTGGATGCTTTTGCTGGTCATCCATAGTATCATGACACTTGCTATGCTTGCTGGCTAAGGAGGATCACCAGTTAGCTATTCTGCACTGCGCTAAAGCCCAGCTAATACAGACAATTAGTGGGGAGATAACTGAAGGAGCCTGTGTATTCAGAACAGAGACAACAGTTCAGATCCTACTTCTAGCCTCCTTTACAAGTGTGTAAATCTGAGACTGCCACCATGAACTCAGAAGATTTACAATTGCTTCTAAGAAGTTGGTTCCACTAGCAGCTGAAGCAGCTGAAAGTCCAAAACATCTTAGCCAGGGCAGCAGCCTGCACATTAGGGAGTACAGCCTCCGCGAAGGGCCAGGGAACCTCTTCTGCTGTTGGAGGTACGACTTGATGGCCAGTATTCCGTATCCAAGATATGATAGATCTTCTCGGCAGAGGAGGAAGCTGCCAATCTCACATGCTTTTTGTCAATGCGAGTCAGGAACACAAATCTGCAGGGTGACACTGCAGGGCATGCACTTCGCCAGGGAAATATTTACCCCCTTCTCTACACCGCTGAAGAACCTGCTCGGAGGATGGGGATGGTGAGGAAGGAGGCTGTGCTAAGAGCAGCCCAGAGGCAGGATGTGTCAATTACTCAGATCCTATTTTCATTCAATGAGCTATTTACAGCTTGTTAACTCTCTAATAGTATATAACTATTTCATCAAATGTTTGTCCTTTGCGGCAGTCTGACTGCAGACTTTCCTCACCCCTCCCCCCTCCCCGAGAGGTCTGCGGGAGAGCTTAGCGAGGAGGAGTACAAATAAAAATGATGGGTGCTAGGAGGAAGGGATGGCATTCCCCTGTGTCTATCCCGCCAGGCTGTCAGTGCAGGCAAGATTGTTTTTCTTCCTTGCAGAGAGCAGTGGCTGGTTTCTCCCTCGGCTCCCCGGCTCTGGCCGGAGCACCTCCCCAGGAGGGGGGCAGCGGGCAGCCCAGCAGCCGCTGCACCCTGGACCACCGCTCTCGGCGTTCCTTCTAGCGCACAGCCTCCTCAGCTGCGCAGGCTGCTCGGCGTGGGCTTTGTGCCCTTTTTTCCCCTCTGGCAGGGGCTTGGAGAGATTTAGCTCCTGATCTGATCCTCTTCGAGTCAAAGCGTCTGTTGAGCACGACCGAAGGAAGATGCCGAGGGGCAGCGCGGGATCAGCGCTACTCCCTGGAAGAGGCATATTAATGACGCTGATGCACGGCCAATTAGCGGAAGGAGCCGGGTCCAGCCCTCGTGTCTGCGTGCTAGTGATTTATCGACAGTAATTACCGAGGCACTTAATGCCTAGTTTGGATGGGAATGAATTCGAGGCCGGATAAATAATGCACTAGGGTTTATTTAGTCAGATGAGAAGCGTCGCCCCCGAGCCAGCGCTGAAAGCGGAGAGGAGCGGCGACGCGCGGGGCCGGGGGGGCCGCGCCCCGCCCCGAGCCGCCGG
>Ga0065711_1033082_pt1 | contig 26143 bp, 20 predicted proteins | sample Hoacrofraction12_FD_59098 | JGI IMG/M metagenome (GOLD analysis project Ga0065711, IMG submission 59098) | Hoatzin crop microbial communities from Cojedes, Venezuela - Epithelial fraction 12 v2 (version 2) | ecosystem: Host-associated > Birds > Digestive system > Esophagus > Crop | place... | reverse complement strand
AAGCCACATCTTGACTCATACGGTCTGATGTGAAAACCCACTCAGCTATTTGATAGTTGGGAAATCTAGATGAGACTGTAAGTTATTTCAAAGGAAGCTTCTGTGTGCTGTGAACTCTCTCTCTCTCACACACACACACACACACACACGAGTTAGCTCTGCACTATGGTAGTACAGACAGCTGTGACTCCGGGTAGGACCCGAAGACTTTTATTCAAAATACCATATGGATCACTGAGGAGACGCAGTGTGGAAAGGGTAAGCCATGATTTCTTTGTCCTGAATGCATGCCCAGAAGATGAGGAGGGTATCATTTGGTAGCAGTTGTCTGCCCCGTTAGTAGTCAGAGCTAATAGGGGTTATGTCACAGTGTGGTGTATGCCATGGTGTGTAGCAATTACTATTGGTGGGACCTGTGTGGTGACAATTGGGAATTAGTAGTAGTCAGAGGCTGTGTGATAATTCAGGGTACTAATTGGTGCCAGCAGGAACAATAAGATACCATGCAGCAACTAAAACTAGTTAAAGGCTTTGTGATAATAGTTGGAGGTAATAATTGCTGAAAAGGATCATTTCTAATTATCAATACTCGTTGAGGCAGTGTGATGGATATGACAGCACCGACCTGTAGCAGTAGGGAGTAAATGATAATAGCGTCAAATAACAAATAGCAGGCTGATGTTGAAGGGCTCTGTGTAAGTGAACGTAGATGCAGATGCCCACGAGTGTCTATCCCAGCAGAGACGCACAGCGAGCGGTGGTTGCACAGCGTTGCTCTGGTCGGTGCCAGCCAGCGTGACACGGCGGGGCTGGCGGCCCCTGGCTAGCCGAGGCGACGCTGTTGCTCTCTTGCTGTAGCAGGCGTAGCAGCGGCTCCCGGGAAAGCCGTAATTATGTCATTAGTTTCCCGAAAGCGTGTCGCCTTAGCAGCAGCGCCCAGGAGACCAGGGGGTCCCGTTTCGTTGAAGGGTTGACAGGCTGGCAAAGAGGCGGTGGCTGGGACGCGGGTCTCAGCTCAGCGAGGGATGCGCGACTGAGGAGCACACGCCGACCCGTTCGGGCTGCCTTTGCCCGGCACTGCCAGAGCTGGCAGGGGTGGCATGGACCCCCCGGGGGACAGGGACACCTTCCACACCCCCTCTGCTTGTCACTGCTGATATCTCCCGAAACGATGCTCAGCTCGAGGGAACGGGCACGGTCTGCACGGTCCCAGCCGTAGGGGGTTTGGGCAGGGTGCCCCAGGGGTGGGCGAGGGGTGCTGCACCCACTGGCCCAAGGCTAGTGGCACGTGTGGAAGCCCCACAAGCCCAGAGCAGCTCAGAGTTGCTCAGCGCAGGACAGGGAAAACTTTGCTCAAGGCATCTGTTTCGCTAAAAAGCAGTTTTGTGGCAGTTGAAGCCACCTGTGAGTTCACTTCGAGTCTGTTGCGTGTGTCACTCAGAAAAAAAATCTGGCTCTGGAAATTTCAAGCCAATTTTTTTCCCAATTTTTCTTTCAAATAGTGTAATTTTGTTTGGATGAATGCCTTCATTTTTTTAAGGGATGTGAAAAAAAAATCTCAAAAATTAAATGCAGGTCAAAAACTGTTTCAGTTAAACACAAAAACTTTTGGTTTTTGTCTGTTTTTCTTCCTTCTCCATTTGGCAGAAAGGAAAGCAGAATAACTTTGTGTCAACCTGAAACATATTTTCTTTGCCTTTCCAGTCCATCAAGCACACCAAAGATAATCAATTATTCACACGTCTTTGGTCTGCTATTGTTTGATTGTTGTTTGTTGCTTTGGAGTGCATTCAGAAGTGTCCCTCCTGGTAAATCTGGGCTTTGCGGTTCAAGACGCTGGTTCTGGGGGGGGGCCCAGAGCAGGCAGCCCTGCCTGCAGCCCTGGGGGCAGGTTTTATTTGCATCCCACATACAGTGCCCAGCTCTGCTGTAACATTGGCCAGGGTTCCCCCCTCCGGAGAGGCACTGCTGTTGCTGACCCAGATCACAGCAGGCAGGTTGGCATCTGGAGGCTTTGCAGCTGCTCCTGCAAGCGTGGGGAGGTGAAGAAGCTGGTGTCTCTTTCAAAGGCAGCTTCCCGCAAGGTGGCAAATGATTTTTTGCTGCAGGGCCAGCAACCTCCACTGCTGCTGGCCATGGCAGGTCCCTCCCTGTCTGGAAGGGGCTCATGCTTCCACACAGACCATACCTGAGACTGATGACCCAGGAGACAAGTCATAGAACAGTGTGGAAAACGGGAGACCACTCTCCTCCATGCACACACACATCGCCTTTGGAACCACACTGCTCCTATTGACCTACCCGAGCAACAGCTGCCAGAGTCCTCTGGCTTTGCTTTGTGCCTTATTTCTCCTGATGGAGAGATGCAAAAATCAGCAGTAATCTCACAGGGTGTTTCCAGGAGGTAACTCCATGGTGGGGGGTAAGGGAGACCATGGAAATACCTGCAGGAGGAGATGTTGGAGAAGGTCAATATTTGTATAAAAGGCAAGAATGGATGCATAAGGATGACCAGCGCTGCAGGTGACTTAGCAGTGTGTACACACTTAACAGCTCCATGCACAGCCCAAGTGACCGGCTGCTGTCAGAGAAGTTTGTGTTGTTTTGTTTTCACTGACATCCAAAGTTTATTTCTCTCCTTCCCACTCCTTGACCTAAGGTTGGGGTGGTTTAGGCTTCTTGTCCAGCAAATGCTGGAGCTTTGCTAGAAGGGTTGCCAGAGAATTCGGTAGGTAGTTTTTTGCAACTGGCTCTTTTTTGCCCTAAATCTCCGCCCTTACCATTATTCTCTCCACCTTGCCACAGAGCTGCCCCATCAGGCACCTGGCCCATGAGATCAAGGTCAGCCTGGTTGAAGCAAGGCATCACAGTCTCTCTCTCCTGAGCCTCCCACCAGCTAGAGGTGGATCCCTTGCACTTGGGTTTCTGAAGACACGCAGAGGCTGCGTTTCTAAGCTCAGAGTTCACAAAACCGCGCTCTGGAAGTGAGAGAACCCAAAATAAGAGCCCGAGTGAGAAAGTTGCACATGTAAAGCTTGAGATGTGAGAGATCTTTACAATGCGTGGCATCCATCCAGCAGAAGAGATGGCTTTGCAAAGGCTTTTACAAGTCCAAATAACAAAGGGCAGTGCTAAATATTAGTAGGTATCTCACAGAGGTCACCAAACATATCAGCTGAAGCAGAATTAAGTTTTGTGCCTCGGGGCACACCGGCAGCCAGTGTCAGGACTGAGACATGAGTTGAGTTCGTCTAAGTCAACACTAATGTCAATGACATACCACCATCCTAGCCAGCACCTCGGGCTGCCTTGGATCATTGCAGAGGTGGTCAAAATACTCTGCCAGGGTTGCAGAGGTGGTCCCCCGAATGCCCAAGTTTGGCCAAATTAATAACTCCTTAAACTCCAGCCAGCTCTCCTTTAGCCAGCATATAATTGACACCTTGGTCAGAAGCAGACACCCCAAAACCTGGTAACGTGAATCCTGTCCCTAACACAGTATTTCTCAACACAGAGCCCTCCCCACCAGACCTTCCTTCTCTGGTTCTCCTTCCCCCACCAGTAAACATGCACGTTAAATATGTAGTCGTTTCTCTTGTTGCATTATTAATGTGAGACAGTTTATGCCTGCAAGCTATCTTTATTATATCCATGTGCTGCGGATGTGTGTGAGAGGAAGATGAATAGAGTCCTGCTAATGTCTAACAAATGCCTAGCACCATTCAGAGATCTCTTTCTGCCGTTGTAAGGCACTGGTAAAAAAGAACAGATATATACTTCTTCTCTCAAGACCTCACTGGCTATTTTCCAGCCATGAGAATGTTTCCCACCACAAACCCAAGGCATTGTTTTTTTGAGTTAGAAAGCCTAGAGAAAATATGCAGCTTTCTTGTATTAAAAAAGAACAAGTCTGCCCTCTCTTTTGCCTTCAAGGCTCAAAGGATGGTACTACAGATGCTGTGTAAAAAGGAAGGCCATCCCCAGATTAAATGAAGTGCTGCAAGAAACAAATCAAGCTGGGAGAGATATGGCTGGAAAAGCCATTTTAAATTAGCTCTTGCAGTTTGCACCCCAGGTTTAGGTCCCAGCTCTCAGCTGCGGTAAATTAAAGGCCCTGTGCCCAGTTGTGTCAGTGCATGCTTGCAGCTCAGCAGGATTTTAGTCTAGATTGCTTTTTTATTTCTTGTGCCTCTGAAGAATATAAGCTAAGATTAAAGATGTAGCCAGCGCCCTAAGCCAGAACCCCACTGTCCATTACACAAGTGTAAATCTACACCGGCGCAGAGCTGGGACTGGTGTTTTTACCTAGGACACTTCCTCTCTGAATGGATATCCATGAACACTCATTCATATCACGACTTAAAAACACACCAGGCAGAGATAAATCCGTAAATGGATATTTATTGCCATAGAAAACAGATGGCAGAAGACAAAACTCCCATGTTCTTATCCCAAGCTGCAAGTACGTTAAGAATGCAGCAGGAAACGTCATTCCTCCTATAAATAAATTTCTCTTGAGAAGAGAGAACCCAGGGTTTAAAAAAAAAAAACGAACAGTCTTTCTGCTCCTCAGGCCAAGTCTGAGGCAGGTTTTCCCACGCTATTCTGCAGCTTATGGCGGCCTCTGCTTTTGGCAAGAGAGGAGGTTGCCTTCAAGCAAACCCAGCAAAAAGAGTTCGGGTATGTCTTGCTGCTGTACTGTACCTACCAGCACTTTTGCTACTCTGAGTTACTGACTTTCTTTTCCTACTAGAAAAAGCATAATTCAGTGTTTGGCTTGTTATTAATCATTTTTCCACATGGATTCAAGAGCAAAGTGGTTGGAAACCTCTCACACCAAGGGCTGTAGTGCAGAGTCTAACAGGGTGGAACAAGGCAGATCTAGTGGCGTGGCCCTCATTTGTTAAACCCTCTCGTGCAGGCGTCTGTGAGCGATGCTGTGAGCATTCACTCTGACACCACAACTAAGCGAATGCTTCAAGGGAAGTTGATCTTTCCAGTTCACACTATTTACCTGCAAAGTCTTACACTGGAATGCAGGTTCCACAGACCTTTGCTTAGCAACTTTAGTGACATATTTTGGAACATTTTCTCGTACCTTGACAGCATCCCTACCAGTCTGATAGACTGTCAAGGTGACAGCAGAGTTACTCAGATACTGTGGATAACAAAGCTACAGTAGATAATTGAGCGTGGAAGTTGCCCAAGAGAGAAGAGAGACCTTGAAGTAAGGAACTCCTGTTGTCTTAGCTTTTTCTGGAAGTCACTCAAGTCTCAAGGTGATGAAACCAATATACAAACTTAGAGCAGTGAAAAAAAAAAGCATAATTTTGCAACACACTTTATTTGCAATGAATTATTCACCAGCCCTATAGACAAATAATTGCGTCAAAAGAAAAAAAAAAGAATCTCAGGGTAAGCTTAAGTAGCAAAACTGTCACCTGTATAATGCTCTGATATAATCACTTGTGACAGCCGGAACATCAATTTTATCTGCTTCATCTGCGCTTTATCTTTCCTGACCTGTTCACAAGTATTTTGGAGGAATTGGCTGAATTTGATCTCTACTTAGACAGATAAATGCTTGGCGCATCCTCTCAGGTGTCTGCAAGTTGTAATATTTTGTGACACTTCTAAAAGGTGTAACAAATCAAAACAGACTTTCCTGTGAAACGGATCAGGAGCTGTGCCAGAGTTTATGCCCCCAAAAATGGACGCAGGTTAGCAGTGCAAGAGCTAAGAGCATGGCAGAGGCTAATGGATGGTGACTGGTGAACTCTGCAGAGTTCAGAGCTGGGATACTGCCCAAATTGACTGTCAAATAGTTGGAGCTTAACTGAATCATTGGAAGCTCTCAAGGCATGGAGACCTTCACGAGCAGAGGCTCTGCTGTGAAATTTCCAGTGCTTTGGATTCTTATTTTGATCAGAAAATGAAAAGTTTTCTTCATTAATTTTTGGCATTTGCTGCCTTCCTGTTGGCCAGACCCTGGGACAACAAGGGTAAGTCAGGGGACAGAGCAAGGCCAAGCCAGGGGTCAGAGGTTGGGAACCAGAAATGAGCCAATTTTTTTGGATTGCAGTGAAGGGGAGGATCATGTGAATTCAGCTATAAAGGTCTGGAGGGGATGGAAAGTCTCCTGTAGTTCATGGGCCCTTTTGATCATCCAGCTATAAGCCTGCTCAAAGGGCTTTCTCGGATAGCTGATACCATGCCTGGATCATACCCCCACCAGCAGCCCAAAACTCACGTGTTATGATGGTTTAGCAGCAAACTAGGTTGCCTCAAGTAGCACTCTACAGCTCAAAAGGCAGGAACTTATTGCCCCTATAGAGAGCTTCCTGGAAGTGCTTTTCCATTCAGAGACTGTGTTTCATGCAAGGCCAGCAACTGACAGATAATACGAAGTGGTAGCTTGTGTATTTGAAACATCTTGCTCGCTCAAAAGCTTCCCAATCTGCACCAACTTGAAGACCTAATTCCAACTCAGCTTCTAGCCAGGATTCATCCCTGGAAGGGCTTAGATATGCCTTCAGCTGGGTTTTAAAGCCCAGGCATAGAAAGCCTGTAGACCTTGTCAGTTCATGATCCATACAACGGATTGCTTAAATGTAGCTTCAGCTATCTCCCAAAATAACAGCATTTTCAGACATCAGGTGCAAAGTACAATACTTGCCTTTTTCTGGTTCATAATTCCTTGATCAATCTTTCCATCCATTTAGATCAGGATACTGTTTGTGTACGGAAAAAAAAACCCACACACATCAAAGAACAGTGGATGAGCAACAAACTTGGACTTCATAGATCTTTTCCATTTTTACTCTTGGAACGTCTTTGTTCCAGACCAGGCACCAACACAAGTCTGGTTAAACACCAGCAGTGACATTAGTGAAGTTCACAAGCACCAGGACTCCCCTAACTGGCCTGACAGAATGAGGCTGTTCTGACCAAAAGGCAATCTGTTCTATAGACAGTCACACAGTTTCTATTTTGCTGATTCAAGAAGTTCAGTAAACTTGGTTTAGATTTCAAACACACTTCCAAACTTCTGGTCAAACTTTCTGTCTAAGCTTAACTTATTTCCTCGTGAATTATATATTATCCTCATCATCTCAATCATTTCTAAAGGCTTCAGAGAAACGGTGACTTTTCATTCCACCAGCAGATGCATATGAGTGATTCTTAGGCTCTGATTTTTCTCATTGGGACCAAAGTATCACACTCTCCAAATTGCACAGGCAAGGAGCGCAATTAGTCTCCACTTCCCAAAGATACCACATGAAAAGCTTTTGAAAAGATAATGGACTGCTTATGATGTGATTTAGTCACCCGCATACACTCTACAATCCAGCTGTACTTCTGGAATATATTTAGAAGGTGTAATTAGAGTTGTGCACGCTTTGAAATAAGTGAGCAAGTTTCTTAACTGAGGTTGAAACTCATTTTAGTTTCCAGCACTCCTTCTATAGAAGCCACCAAGTCTTGATGGGTTGGGACCACGGATATCTATTTTCTCTCCAGGTTTTGCATAATCTCAGATTAGGTAAACTCTGTGTGAAACAATAGCTAAAGACTGATAACCTGCAATTAATGTTGCTGCACTAAGCATCTGCCCTTTGAGGAACAAGTACCATATTACTGTTTTACCACTTTAGTTCAGAATAGAAATTGCTACAAGTGAAGCCCATCAGCCTTAACTCGAAAGTTTCTGCCAGGAGGAGTTTCCACCCTGCCAGCTCTCAACAGATGAGTGATGGGAAGAGATGTGTTTTGGAGAAACTCATTTAAGAGAGATTAAAGGTAGGGGTTTGTGTTCTTGCGAGTGTGTGTTTCCCATGTCAGCTACCTTCAGCCAGCCCACACTTACAAGTTTGTTTCTTGCAACTGTAATAATTTTTATTACCTTTTGGGGCCTCTTCAGTAGTCAAAGAAGAGAGATTAATATGATTCTTCTGATGACAACTCTTCCTCATATCTTCAAAGCCATTTTAGGGTGGGATGAATTGCCCTCTGTGTTGACATCCATCTTCCATTAACTGTAGGAGCAAAAGCCTCTCCAGTTAGAGGAGATAAACACACACTGCCAAGTCTGCTCTGCATGCTTACTCCTGGAGACCAGATCCAGCTGGGGCATCCAGGTGCGGCCGGATCAGATGCGAGCATCCCCACAATTGAGGTCTGACCTCATGACTGTGTGTTCACCCCGTCTGCACAGGGCCCTGTGAACGTTTGGTTTAGTAGCCCAGGGTTTGTGCTCAGAAGCCCTGCACTACCACCTCCAATTGTTGTGGGACCTGTGGGAGAAATTGTCTGTCCTTGGAGGGGAGCTCTAGGGGGGCATGTGCACTGCAAAGCAGATGGGTTGCACCTTCTTTCAGAGGAGATATAAATCTATGTCACAGCCAGAAAATCCAGAAAAGCCAGGAAAATCAGGAAAGCAACCCAGCTCGTTCATGCTGAAACTACTGTACACTTCTCGCAATTATTCCTGCGTGGAAGATTAGATGAGCAAGAGCTGGCTCTGTGCAGCTGGTCCTTCAGTCAAGGCCTCCAAGCAAAGTGCAAGCCTGCATGTTACCAAGAATTGTGCCTCTTGACATACAGTTTATTGCTTTTGCAGCAAACTAGGTGGCTACCATGGGCTTTACTGAAAGGTGTCAACAGTGCCATCCTTCTGGTGGCCCTGCTCTCATAGCCTTGCCGGTGGTCCTGGGCATCCACTGCTCCTCTACACCAGGCTGGAAAACTGTACCATAACACAATGACTGTGCTGTCTTTGGAGTGAGACACGGGCAGAAGGCTCTGCTTCCTTACTGCTGTGGATCACTTGATCATCACCTAAGTCCCAGCAGAACTAAAATTGGTGCCACAAGGACAGCAACTCTTGCTCTTGTCCACCATATGGATGACTCTACCAGATGGCAAGCATCAGATTCTTTGGCTCCAGCCCCCTTTCTGGGTCCCTGAGACCATGTTTGCAGAAACAGTCGCTGAATTTTAGGAGCTTCTTTATTTGAGTCTGTTTTGGGGCGCTCATGGTGCTGTTTCTTTTGGAGACATGCATGTTCAGACAGCCTGAGGGAATGTCTGAACCTCTCCTGAAGGATAACACCATGGCCATCTTCTGGGTTAGTCTTCCACGTTTATATGCTTGCAGGCTTGAGATAAGGGCACCAGAAGTAGATCATTGAAAATGCACAATGTGGCTTTATGACCAATGGCTTGGTAAAATGCCAGACACCTCACCTGAGTACTGGGAGTCTGGGGAGAGAGGAGAGGGACTGGATGCTGTATTTGCACCCTCTCCAAATGCAGGATAGACATATTCTGACATTCAAAGCAATATGTATCTCTCATCAGTTTCTCTGCATGAATGTATTTACTGCATCTGGAAGAGATGCTGAGATTTGCCTCTGTGAGAGCACTGTGAGATGCTCAGGGGAAGAGCACAGGATCAGCGCACTCCCCTGATCAGTGTGATCCATGAGAAACTACCACTCTTCAGAAAGGAGAATGCTAATGTCCTTTTCCTCCTCCACAGCAGTCCAAAAAAACTCTCCAACATTTTTCTTTTACTGATCCTTTTGCTATATATTCAGTAGCCACGGTACGTCTCTAACCACAAGGCTTTTCATGCACAGGTTGTAATATTAGCCATGATGCTCTGGAGTATCTTAGGAAGCTGAATGAGGACAGCAACAAGTGGCTTTCTGTCCTTCAGTCTCCCCTTAATCAATCTTAATGCATCAGCAGACAGCGAGGAGGAGGAGGAGTAAGGTTAAAACCCCACAGGTAGTTTGTCCTCATTAAAGGTTCAGATTTCAACAGAAAACCAAGAAAATCAAGTTGCAAGTGTTTCACAGGCTTTCCTTTCCTCAGAGCTGAGCTCAAAACTGTTACTCTTGACTGAGGGCAGAGCCTGGAGTTCCAAATTTTTGAAAATACCATCCAAGAAAACCTGTCACGGCTAATATGATGGATGGGCTATTGCAAGAGGGGAGCTTGGCAATCCTAGGTCACAATTTAAAATTATTCCTTATAATACATTGGGCCTTACATATTACAGAAGCTCCGCAGACATTGATCCTCTCCAGACCTCTGCAAGACTGAGTCAGTGCTGTCGTTCCCGCTTGGCAGCCAGGATGCATTCAGGGTAAAAGCCAAGGTGAACTGGTGACACCGTGCAATCTGGATGTGTTTGAAGCAGGCTCAAACTTCAGGGCTTCTGTTAGCTGGAAATGCACATCCACACCCCCTTCCTCCCTCTCCAGCACCTCTCCACCCAGTCCATGTCTGCAAACCACACCAGAGACTGGGAGGAGGCTTTCTAATTTTCATAATTTCCACTCTGAAATGTTGGAAAACTTCCTTTTTCCATCCTGGACCTTGCTGTAACGCCGCCATCATGTATCCTCCTGTAAACTTTCAAATGCACCAATAGAGGCAGTTTCCTGCAGATGAAAAAGGGTTTGCTTCAGTCACAGTGAGTGGGAATCCAGCCAAGAAGAGTCGTAAAACCAGGGGACGTTGATTTTTAAAAGCACAGCTATGTTAGTGCATTCCAATGCATCAAATCAGTCACAGGAGAGCAGCTGAAGTGGCCTTGGGGCCAACCTCCAGCTTCTGGAGGGTGGTGTCAGGGGAAAGGTAAGCAGGCTGATGCCAGCGGATGATCTAGCCTCTTTTCCTTACAATCAGTCACAGCAGACTGTGTGATGCTGGCCAGGCTCCGGGTTGCAGCAGCATTTTGAAAACTTTTCATTCCTGAGTTTCATACTAATCCACGGATGCTGTTATCCACCCCAGACTGGAAGGGAAATTGCTGAAAAATTCAGGGCAAGGGCGTAGGTAGCATGAATGTTTTCCTGCAAAGGCCAAGAGATGCAGTGAGGTGTCTGAACATCCCTTATAGAGGCCAGAACTGGTATTTTCTCTGAAGTCAGTACCTGAAATAGTCCTCTATTTATGGGATTCAAACTGAAAGGACTCTGTTTTGGAGGGAAGGGAGCAACAGTTTTCTGGAAGTCAGCATCTTTTAGAGAAACTCCAGACAGAAATCCACAAATCCAGATACCCTGAATCACTTGAAGAGGGATCAGGGATCTTCTGCAGCCCAGGATATGTGCCACCACGTTCTTGTACACAGCCCCTCTCCCTTTGAGGTCTGTGTTTTGCAAGAAGATATTACAGGACTGGCCTCAAATTCCCCAGGCACCGGTCTCCAAGAAACCCTCTGTTGTTTGAGTTTTGTAATGATTGCCCATCAGGGAGGCACTGACCATCTCTCCCTCCCAGTTCCTAGCTTGTGAAGCCAAGAAATACCAGCATGAAAAGGTTTACATTCTCTATCCTGGAATGAACTGACTGCGTCCGGTCAGATGGGGACAGAGCCCAGAATGCCATCTACGTGGGCTTTTCTTTCCCATGACAGTTTCCCAGTCGGAGCTTGAGTAAACATAAGGTCATCACCAATTTATGATTGCTGAGATATATGTCTCTCCTGATAGCATTTTTATAGAAGCAGTAATATGTTTTCATTCTTGCTATTCTGCTCATATCTTAATCACTCTTCTGACAAAACCAAACACCCTATTTTGAAATCAAACAGAGGGTGTTCCCTGCCAAGGCAGTGATTCTTGTCTGACTGGACCACTGCCCTATACAGTGTTGATTTTGGTAGGCTTCAGACATAAATCTTCCCAAAGACCGTTTCTCTCACTGCACAGAATAAAAGCCCTATTATTACAGCTACGATGCAGTTGGGACATGTCTCCGTTGCCCTTTAGAACAAGGCAGCCACTTAATGGGGCTGTTCCCATCGCTGAGTACCCTGTTTCATCTCCTTTTCATGAGGAAGCAGTGGGGTTCCTGGCACTGAACCTGGGGAAGGTGAGGGTGGTGGGATTGTTGCTCTCTGTCCCCTCTTTTTGGCTGAGCAATGGCTTGGAGCAGTGTTATACCAAAGCCTAGGCAAAAGTAGCATAATGGAAATGTGCATTTATGCGCCTCCTGAATCCTGCAATAACCCAAACGAAGTCAGTCAGGACCAATTTCATCTTGAAGTGCCTGGTTCACACAAGCTGACACCTCAGCTCTAGGAAGGAAGTTTTTCCCAGCTTTGCAGGTTTCTGGCATGGCTTTGTCAACTGATGTCAGTCCGTGACCAGGCTGAAGCCCTGTTCCTACCCCTACTATCAGGGCCCTTCAGAGGCTGTTCTTCAACCCACATATGCAGGGCTCATTAAGGGCAATAGACTGTGCACTGCTAGTACTTCTCTGTGTGGTGAAGGCAGTCAAGCAGGGACCAAGAACAGATCACCATCCAGAACAGAGATGGAGCAGGAGCCAAATCAGAGCAACATGACACCAAGAGCCATGAGTGCAGATCAAAAGACCTCCAGCCCCATTAGAGCTTTATGTCTGAGTAGAGATCATGCTGTGACAGAGTTGCATCTGGAGTCGCACAGGGTGTGTGCTGTGTGGGACCTACAGGAGAGGCCATAGCACGGCATTTCAAGCTGACACAGAAGGTCTGGTGGAAACTGCCCAGAAGAAATGAGGGCAATCTTGCATGTGGTTCAAAGAGAATTGCATGGATGGAATATACAGCCTTAAGCAATGAAGAAGTGAGTTTATTTCAACCACATAAAGCTATTCAACTTGTGAACAACATTAGCTGGGTTTTGATCACTCTTTTTTTCCGAGCTACTGTGGTGCTTGGGCAGAATTTCCAAGTTCATCATTCTCTTTAAAGTTCCTATATTTGTTTTCCTTAGACTTGAGACTTCTTTTTTAAAAAAAGAGAATCTGCCATATCCTTCAGCTGCAAATGATTTAATCGTTCTTGGCTTTGTGTGATCTGAATATTTTCTTGTTCTCTTGCTTTGCAGCTGTGACCTACTTAATTACAAGCAGGAAACAAACCCCAGAATCATTAGACATTCTGCCTGGCTTGAAGAAGGGGAAAAAAATAAAAATCTCATGTGGTTAAATACTAGGATGTCCTTCCTAATAACAGGAAGTCAAGCTCCAGATAGCAACAGTGAACATTTGAATTCTTTGTGCATCAAGATAAGTTCAGCAAGGAGCTTATGGGTTTTATTTTTTATGGCATGGAATTTTTGGGGGGAAGGGAAATGACAGCCACTTCTTACAGCCAGAATGGGAATGAGTCATAAATTTCTAAATCAAGAGTGTAAATCCTCTTTGTTTTAACTCCTGAACAGCTTCAGTCTAATGTCCACAGAGACAATGAAGTGACTGACTTGCTGCTTCGATCTGGCAGCTTTCGATCCATTTTCTCCTCTTTTCGGGAAGTATGAGCAAACAAACTTGACAGTGAGTTTGGATTCCACATTGAAAATCATCAGGTTGGAAGGCAGAGCATGGGGAACCTTGATTAACTGCACTCTACCTCTGCAGACAGAGTCTGGGCTACTTTTTATACCTCCTGAAACTCAGCACCCCGTCTGGATATGTTGGTGGGTGTGTGGGTGTAATAATAGCTATAGAAAACAGGCAGAGAAAGGGAAAGCCGGGGCTCCTGGCTTCTGTGGCTGCCTGTCCCACACAAGCACTTCAGTCCTCTTGTCCCTGTTTATCCACAGCTCTGGTAGAAGCTCAATAACACAAATCTCTCAGTGCATCATGAGGCAATAGAAGATGATGTTTGTACAGGGTTTTAAGCCAAGTAGGAACAGAAGTACAAGTTATCATCTTCTGTCAACTGTGCATGCATTATCACTGTAGATGGCATGGATCCAGCGCTGTCCTACAACACAAATGGAGATTTTCCATTAGCATGAGCCACAGGGGTCTGCATTTCAGGAGCAAACGGGGTAGAGGTCAACTCTTATGCTCCACTGAGAAGGTCTAACTGGTCCCAGCTGGGGAGATGTTCTCAGCCTGACGATCTGCTGTGGTATAGCAATCCCCGTGTTGACTCCTGAGTTTCCTATCTGCAGATTAATTGTGCTGTGGCAATAGAAACAACCAAACTGACCCATGTGAGTCAGCCCCAGTGCAGATGCCATGAATGAGTATGCAAGTGCACACGTACACTGCTTTTTGTGATGTTAACAGTTCAGCATGGCTCGCGCTGGGACCTCTTACCCCAGAGTCAACAGAGCCATCACCTTCCTCCACAGCACCCTGCCCGCTCGCAGTTAGCACTGCCTGCATGTGCACAGCATTACTCCCACAGGGAGCATATATACACATAACTGGTCTTCACCTCAGGGAACATTTATTCACCCATAGTTATGCTCATTTTGATAATCAGTGTAGGAGCTTTCAACACAGAGGGTACATTATCGATCCAAGATATCTTAAGTATTTCCTGCGTTTTGCTGCATAACTCTTGCGGAATATGACCAGCTGACTTTCTAGCAGGATGAACACGTATTTACTTTTTAATGTAAAACAGTTCCCATGAGATTTCATAGCACCTGACAAATGTCAGTGAATTAATCCACTGAGGAAATGGAGACCCATAAGGTTATGTGAGTCGTCTAATGTTGCTCAGGAAACTGATGACTTTTCTGGAATAGGACCACATCCCTTCTCGTTTCTTCTCTGAAGGTTATATCTGACCTGCGTATGTTCTACCTTTTCTCTCTGTCGAGTTTCAACTACATCCTAACCATCAACACCCCTACCTATTTGTAATGGTCATTTATAAGGAGCTACAGAATAAATTTAATATATGGGCTTTAACTCAGGCAGGAACAGGCTTTCCAAACCATAAGCAAGATCAAACATGAGAAATCTGGACTATTGATTTTCTAAAATATGCTCCCTTTGCCCTCCTGCTTTTTAATGAAATGCTCAGCTCTTGTCTGTGAACAGAAAGGACTTTGTATTAATCATTGAATGCAGTGAGTGTTACCGCTGGGTCTGAATCAGACAGACTACTTAAATGTATCTGCAGAATAAGTTGTAAGAAAATGTTCTGCTGAAATGGGCCATTTGTGCTGTATGTAGACTTGTTTTGCATAGACTGCAAGGCTGCCCTTCATTAAATTATCCATCTTGCCATAGGGCAAAACTGCAGACTGGCTTTTTACGAGCCGCAAGATTTGCCCTTTCACCCAAGTAAATAGTGACAGTTTAGAGAAACCTGCAACATGACGCAATGTGTCCTGCAGACCACAGACCACAGCCATTCTGACAGCTTAGCCATCATCTTCTGATAAGGGGGGCGAAGCACGAGCTAAATACATAATGCAAAATTATGTGAACACAGGAGTACTGGGAATCTCTCATAAAGAGAAATACTTGCTCCCTTTGCCAAAGGAATAAGTGAAAGCTTGAAACAAGAAAAGTGTAACTGAACAAGTGCTTGGCTCCTTCTGTCAACAGTCAGGTGTGGTCGATCCCTGGTCTGAAAATCAGTGCCTACCTGATGGACACAGACACAAGTTTGTCTCAGGTTCGTATTATTTCACCCCTGAACCTTGTTGGCGGCTATTTTAGACACAGACGAATAGCATGGAAGCAACACAGCTCAGCTGCTTGATGAGTTTTACATTGCCCCCTGTTCCTACCTGCCTCCTAAGCAGGCTGTGAGGGTTTTTTTCTGCTTTTTTTCTGGCAAAAAATAATTCTACAGAGTATGTCTGCACATAATACCAGAGAGCAGCATGATGATCAACTTTGTGGCAATGGACATGTGCAAGAGCGTGCTGCTTTGATTGGACACCCTGGTCACAGGACATTACAGTCCCCAGCGGGATCAGAGTTAATCATAAGCTTGGGTTTCCAAAGTGAATAATCGTATTTAAGATCTTGCCATTCACTTTCTGCGGCTGTCCTGCACTATTTACTTAATACGTTGTCCTGACCTACATCCCCTCCTGCAGATTCATTCACCGCAGTGTTTGTGGAGAAAGAGGATTGAATAGCAAATCTCTGCACAATCCCTTTCACGTTTCTGCGTAGTAGAAGTGAAATCACTTTAGCTGGTGGAATATTAGGGACAAGTACGAGCCCAGCTTTATAGGATTCACCTACTTTTAAACCTTGTTAAATCGCTAACACAGCTTACTTTAGGAAATGAAATGCGTATGATTTGAGGATGTGACATAGTCTCCTGTGTCAGTCAATAAAAACCTCTCTAATGTGAGGACACGTACAGCCTTACACAGAAGGAGCTGCTGTTCGCATAACGATAATACTTAGCACTACCAGAGCACTTTACATTTTCAAAGAGCTTTAGAAATGTTGTGATCAAGGTGGATGACTGGAATAGTAAATTTGCATTCAGTTATTGCTGTGAAGTAGCAGTTCATTTCATTATGGAATATTTTTGGCCATATGGACTCATGAGAACATCTCAAGGAAATTGGCCAGGACTTCTGACTCCTTGTGTTCATCCTAAAATGTAACCAGCAGAGAGGTCTTCAGTTTCTTGCATTTTCTCTGCAGCAGGTTTGTAGGGCTGTCAGTGGTGGCAGACCAGGGGGTAAGGGGTGAAGGCTGTTTGTATCCATGATTTTCTTAGCATGTGATGGGTGAGAGTTAGAAGGTAAACAAAGCAGTGCAGGCACAGGCATCCCATTTGCATGGGGAAGCAGATCTTTGGGGAGATACTTCCAAGTACAGCTTCTTGACCTACGGCTCCAGAGACATGAACCAGGGGTGCTGGTGCCTCCTCTACAAGTCTGCGAAGGTTCAGGCATGATCATTTTCCAGGTCTGGTGGCCCAGTCAGACTGAGGTCATGATCTTTTAGCAACCCAAAATGATTACAGGGTCAGCAGACCCTTAGTTGATCAAAGCTCTCAGCAGACCCAGTATGGGCATCTGTACTTCATTTTCACTCTTTTTAAATTCGGGTAAGAGTCCTTTGCCTAGAGCATTTATATTGTGTAATATAGCCCTCAAAGTCAGAAGATTTGCTTCTTCAGCTCAAATGCCATCCCTAGTTCCTTTTAAAACCCTTGCTTCAAACCTTTCCTTATATGAACAAAGTACAAAACCTACCAAAGGTACAAGAAATAAAGCCAGTAGTATCTGGTCCTTCCACTCCGGGAAGATCCTGCTGGATACATAGAAACCCTCCATGGTCCCTCCTTGCATGGCAGTGAGGCCACTTGTCAAAGACAGAAGCCCAAGTGAGTCAGCATGAGGGATGAGACCACCTTGGTTGGAGTGGGAACAGGGCACTCAGAGGCTCAGATTCTTAAGCGGATTTGGTGCCCAAAGCCCATTTGGAAATCTTTGCAGAGTTTGTGGTTCAGTACAGTTACAGGAGGGAGGTCATTTCTGTAAGTCCCCACCAAGGGCTCTGTATGGGCACATGTGAAGGAAGGGTGGTGGTTCCTTCTCCGTGTGTTTGATCACTTGGCAGTCGGTCATCTCTAACTGTTCCCCTCGTATCAGCGAATAAAGTGATGTGCCATTAAGGCACAAGGAGGAAAATGTAACTAGTTAAACATCTCAGAAAAACAACTCCAACATAAGAAAGCATGAAACTGCAACATGAAAGAGAACTTTAGACACAAAGATCTAACAACATTAATCCTCTTAACATTATAGAGAAATAAAGATCAAAAAGGGTAACGGATTTGAAATAAGACTTAAAAGACCACATTGGGCTGGAGCTACAGGGACCATTGGGGCCATATGCTGAGCAGAAGCAGGATATTTCTGGTATGTCTACAGCAAGCTCAAAGGAAATCACCCTTCACCCGGCACGTCTGTCTTTCAACGCGCCCAAATACATCCACACCCATCGGAAAGTTGTGGGTAAGATTTACTTGAGAGCGCACTGGAAAGGGATACTGAACTCCTCCTTCCGAGACCAGAATACACAGTCTGCCTAAAGGCAAAACATGGACCCATCTCTTGAGTTCCCAGTGCAGGCAGCGTCTACCTATATCAGTGCACAGCAGTGATTTGTAGGGTCTGCGGTGAGGAGAAGCTGTCTGCTGGGGTTGGGTGGGAAGTCAACCCCCAGCTTTCAAGCCTCCGTGACAGCCCCATGAAGAAACACAGCAGCCTAAAGGGTTTGGGTTTTGATTTTTTTTTCAATGGGAAGTAAGGAGCTATTTTTATACCCTAGTAACTGCCTTTGGACTGTCAGTAAAACGTGGGAGGTTTCATAGTAAATGTTTTGCCTGACATTTTCCTAGGAACAGCGGGAAATAATCAGTACATAATTAGTGAAGCTATGTTGAAAAGACCTGCAAATGTCTATAGATCTACACAGAGTGCAAAGGGCTTTTTTTTTTTCCTAATTGACCTTAGTGAGGGCGAAGTTCAGCGTGTTTTATAGAAATGTAAGCTGATTTTACAGAAATGACTCAAAGTGTACACCAGCAGAACAGCCAAGTTGCTAATTCTTGGTAATTTTTTCTTCTCTCTTCTGCCATTCCCTGTAGCAATGATCACTTCTGGCCTTTTTGCATAAGCAAGAGCACTGTCTGTGGTGTTTCCCTGGAAAAGAGCACCTTTGGTGGTGTATCTCTTGGCTCTGGAGGGGACAGCCTGTCTTTGCCTGAGAAATATCTGCAGTTGCAATGCTCTTGGAAGCTGTGAGATGGGATGGGTAATCTGTATTCAGGCAGCTTTTACCCCCCAAAAAAATAGTATATGTCTAATCAGCAGGAAAACCTCCGCAGGAAACCAGACAATCTGCTCTACTCATGAAGGTAAATCTACACGCTGAAACGCTCACCAGGCCTCCAGTAGACTCAAATGACTCTGAAGGAGACTGCTCCAGTCTATCAGTTAAATAAATACATAGGGGAACAGTTTTCAGAAAGTCTGATTATGTCATCAGCCGAGTGAACAGGCTTCTTCAGAGCTGCCTTCATCTGTTGAGTAATTAACAAGTTGGGACAGGGGCCGAAAGTCTCATTTAGAGCATACGGAAAGACTAGATGCACATGTGGAGTAGCTAATTTTAAAACTACAGCATATCCTCCATTTCCCTTCCTCTCCCCCTCACAGAATACCAGAGGGGTTAGGTCACATCCCAGAGCAATCACTTGCTATGGTTTCTTTTCCCCCCTCTGTTTTCCTTTATCAAACACATTTCTTTCTTTTCCTCGCTTGTGCTCCCAGGCAGAGATCTTATACACCAGGCTGTAGCCTGGAGCAAATATTGTCTAGTCAAGTTGTATAAAAAAAAAATACCTTTCTTCCAAAGGAGGCTTTATAACAGAGATGTTCGTGGCCCCTTGTCTACATTGCTGCTCATGGAGGCAGTGTGTTACCTAGTTTACAGGCAAGCAAAGAAATAACTGAGAGATGATGGGCAGAGGGAGACTAGCAGCAAAGGCTGGACACCGTGAAAACAGACCAGGACAGAGCAGGGAGGAAAGAAAACTACACTTTGCAGAATGAATAGCTTCTAACAAGTTTGAAGGAAACATTATTATGATTTTATTACCATATTTTATGGTGCCACTCTAAAAATGATGTCCTGAAGAAGCAATTAGGCTGACAATATGAATTTTGCAGCTGTATGTTCCTGGCCCTGCACCTGCGCTGTGAGTGAGCTGATGAGCATCCTTGTGCCATTATCGTGACGCACTGCTTGCTTTGTGCCCTCCAGTCCTCAAAGATCAAACTATGGATGGGGTCAGGGTGGGACAGACCTGCAGAAAACCAACCAGCGATGAATATATCTGTTCCTTGCTCGTCCAGGGAGTTAAATCTGAGAAGACATCGAGGCTTTTGGGAAAAGGTGGCTTCTCAGCTCTGTTGAACCACAAACTTTAGGAGCTCAGTGCTTGCAAATCCCTTGTGATTTCAGCTCAAAGCAGGGTTGTCCTGTCTGCCCCTCTAAAAACTACCTCCTCTGGATTGCCTCTATGTAGACACTCCCCAACTGACTCCCATCTGCTCCCTCCAAGTCCCGCTGCCTTTTTGTGAACATTCCTCTGAAGGGAGAGTGAAATGAGTGAAAAATAGCAGTCATGGGCAGCTGGCTCGAAGGGCGCTTGTTTGCACTGTGCCTTTGGTAAAAACACTTCCACCTCAGTTTCCCCACTTGGTTATTAAACTTCAGCCCACAGGCAGAAGAAGCACTCATGGGATTTAGTCAGAAAAGCTGTTGCAGTGTAACTGCGTGGATTTTGTGGTGGTTTAACTGAACCGTGAAACCCTTGTGTTGATAATGTATTTTTACCCTCATGGGAGCAGTTCCCTCAGCCCACCACATCGTAGATGTTGACAGCATTGAAGTCTCCAGCCAGGCAAGCTGCCTGTGGGAGCAGACAGGCAGGGAACTTACCTCTTCTTAACACGTATTTGAGAAAGGGTTACCAGAAGTGAATCTTTGCATCCATAGACTCAAAAGGGTGTTTTGGCATCCAGCTCAGATGGAGAGAACTGTACTGCATTCTCCTAGGCTTGTTCAGATGAGACCCACCCTTACAAATACAAGCTCAGCAGGGGTTAAAAATAAGTCCACACCAGCTGATTCAGACTGATTTTAAATGGGCATTGTTTAATCCATGCAACTTTCCAAGATATCACCCCTTGAGTAAATAAGGTGCTTTGCAGGCTGTTGCGTAAGTCTCATATAAAGATTAAGTCCCCTTCTGAGTCTAAAACACAGAACGGCTCCAGAGCAGACAGTTGGGTGGAAAAAAGACGAGCGTAGCTGTGCAATGGCTAGTCAACACACAAAACAAAGGGATGAAATGCGTGTGGCAAAGCTGTCCTCTCAGCTGTTCTTCGGGAGTGTTTGAAAGAGTTAAGCCCAATACTGGAATGTCTTGGGAATGTTGGCAGAGGGAGAGCGAGCGGCTTTTTTCCTCCCTCTGGATGAAGTCCCAGGACTGAGCTTGCAAAGTGATGACTTTGGATGCGAGTTTGCTGCTTGGTTCTGCAGCGGGGAGCTGGGAAGTGATGCAGTGTAACCAAGAAGCCCTTTGCAAGGGATGTGCAATTGCCTTCCTAAGTCGGGAGAGGTATTTTTACCTCTTCCTTGCTCATCCCTGGGTGCAGCAGGAATCGCTCTGAGAAGATACACAGAGGGAGAAACCACATCCTGAAGGGCGTGTGCGAAGGGAGAAAGACACATGCCCAAATGGTTTATTTTGGCTGCTGGTTTTTGTTGTCGGGTTTGGTTTGATGGTTTAGGATTTTTTTTCCTTTCTTTTCCTTCTCCTCCTTTGATGGAAATTTCAGTGACTTTTTAACCTTGCAGTTCATAAGGCGCCTTGGGATTAGCTGATCGCCTCCGAGCAGGGCGTCCGGGGTCTTTCGCACGGGGAGCTGGCATGGCTGCTGTGCTCTTTGGCTTTGAGGATCTGCTCTACAGCTGGGACAGCTTGGTGTGGAGCCTGACGTCCCGGGCTCTGAGGACTTGCCGCTTTGGAAACCTGAGGGTCCTGCAGCTCATGCTGAAGCCATGGTGCATTTCCAGAGCCGTTTATCAGGTAGGGTTACAAAACACAAGGTCAGACCCTCAAACCCCAGAGCTGCAGAAGCGAAACCCCCCCGGGGAGTTGCACAGGGTCGTGTCCTGTTCCTACCAGCTGCTTCGGGTCCTACCACAGGCAGTGGGACAGAGGAGATGCCATGGGCAGGGGAGGTCTGGGAGGAGAAATGCAGGTTTTGAGGATGATGGTGGGGTCTTCCATGGCTGAACACAGGTCCAAACTCTCCTTCCCACAGAGCAGAGGGGAATAAGTGAATGTAAATTAAGGGTCCATCTGTCATATCCCCTTTCCTTGAGCTTTATACTCATAAATACAGCCAGTCTTAGCTATGCTGCATCGTCAAGCTGTCCCTGCAGCTGCACATGAGTAATTTATAACTTACCTAGAGGAAAGAACACCTTAAAACACCTAACCAGTGGGAAATGGGCAGACATGGTGGGTTTTAAACTGCAGTAGTACTAGTTGTCCCTACCTGAGTTGTGCCATGCCTTCTGACTGCTTAGTCTTGCAAAGGCTGAGGCATCTGATTGTCCAAAACTTCTGTTGTACTTGGTGTGTGTTTTACGTGGTATAGAGAGTTTGGGGGCTTGGTCGACTGGCTTCTCTGTGGAGTTATGATAATTGCTTGCAGCTTGAGTTTTAACAAAACAGCTCTAGTAAACTGTGTTTGTTTCTGAGACTGTCTAAATTGGGTTAAATAAACTGAACATCACAGTGAAGGCACTAGAACTGGATGCCACTTTGAATAGCAACTCATTCCAGTCCAGGTTGAAATGACACTGTAAACCAACAAGTATCCACCTCATCTGTTTTTTTTAATCAGCTTTAGACAACTGAGGCTAGACATTTATTCTGCTGCAGGGACAAACTCATTACCATATTTATCAACTTTCACAGATTTGACTAATGCCGTATGCTGCATTGACTGAACGGTGTTTGCATTTGGAAAAGGCATTTTCTGCTATTCCCATTTGCTTGGTATTTTGCTTTTCCTGTGCTTTGGAAGTCTCCATGTGTGAAGCCAAGTTATACAGAAGAAGCCAGATTAAAAGCCTGTAGAAATTGTGTGTGTTGCTTAGACGGACACCAGGGCAAGGTTCTTAGTAATTTCAGCAAACTTGGAACCAGCTTCAAATCTTGCTCTGGTTTCAGCAGCGTTCAGGAATAGATTCTATGTCTTTCTTTGGAGTTCAGCAGGCATGGGTGGCATGTTTATTTTAAGTATTTGTTTTTCCTAAAAGATGCCTACAGCCAAAAACACAAACCTGCTACCCAGAAGGACCCCTCGTCGCACTGATTGCCCTGATGACCCCAGGGCACAGCTTTGAAACCCCCTTGAAAGGTACCACAGTGATGGCTCCATGTGAGCCAAGCCGCCCTCCCTGGGCTGCGCTTGGCCTTGGCTGGTGTGAACCTGCAGGTCAGCCTGTGCAGAGGCTGCCTGTGACGTGGGTTTGCCCATCCGCTCTCTGCAGCTTGTTTTAGGAGCCTGAACCTGAAGAAAATTAGCTCACATGGGCCTTTGAAAGGGGAGGGGGAAGCAAGAGGGCTCAATGCTGAACCTTCTTTTTACCCTCCACCCATGTAAAACCATCCTCAAAAGCTAAGGATTTGGTTTTTAGATGTGTGTAGATTCTGATTACGAATAACCCATCCCAGCCTACGCACCATCCATCAGAGGATGCTGCTGCCTGTGATAACTCCCGGGACTGGTGGTCTTTTAACAGATTTACTCTGTTGCAAGCACTGAACACCAGCACAAGTGCTGTTTTTTCAATTACAACACACACGTGTCTTCAGCCATCCCCCATGGCATTATATCATGTTCCTGGCACATTATCTCCCTTTTTTAGAGTCACCAGGGAAATGGGACCAGCAAAGGCACCTCCCTCCCCATTCAAATGAGCATCAATGCAGCCTGACACTCACTGGGCAGGGTAGACTTAAATAGTTGCCTTTTATTCAGATTGAACCAGCGAACATCTGCAAAGGCTCAGTAAAATAAAGTGACTTTATTTGTCAATACCCATGAGCTTCCAGTTCTTTGGAGAGGACCCAAAATAGTGGGTCAGGTACGAGGAGAGTTGCTGCCGGGTGGAGGTTTGCTTGGAAAAGGCATCTCAGCTCATCGCCACAGAGAGCCATCAGCAGCGGTGTTATTAGTGGCCAGCATGAACTGATAGCTAACTCTGCACTTAAGTGTAATAGTCCTCATAGCATTTCCTCCAGTAGCCAATATCCTCCAATTTAAATGCTGACAGGGAAGTTTAGCAGAATATTGCTTGGATAGAAAGCCTGATGATTTAATCACTTCCCAGAGACAGAGGCTTCTTCCACTGTTTATTATTTAGATGAGCAAATAAGCTCTTAACCATGCTATTTTTTGTTGTTGCTATATATTAACCCCTGTTGCTACTGTATCTTCAGAGCAAAGCATATCAGCTGTAGGACCTCTGCATGGTACCAGAACCAAGAAAGCCCTAAATACAAACATCAGTCAACTTTGTAAAATTAAGCAAAACTTTTTCACACTCCAAAAAGTATACTTTATGTTTTTTTTCTTTGAGTTGCCAGCATGGAGATAGAACCATAGAAAAATCATAGAATCATTAAGGTTGGAAAAGACCTCTAAGATCATAAGTCCAACCGTCAACCCAACACCACCACGCCTACTAATCTGTGTCCTGAAGTGCCACGTCTACATGCTTTTTGAACACCTCCAGGGATGGGGACTCCACTGCCTCCCTGGGCAGCCTGGTCCAATGTCTGACCACTCTTTCAGGAAAGAAATTATTCCCAATATCCAATCTGAACCTCCCCTGATGCAACTTGAGGTCATTTCCTCTCGTCCTGTCGCTAATTACTTGGGAGAAGAGACCAACACCTGCCTCACTACAACCCCCTTTCAGGTAGTTGTAGAAAGTGATAAGGTCTCCCCTCAGCCTCCTCTTCTCCAGACTAAACAATCCCAGTTCCCTCCACCAGTCCTCACAGGGCTTGTTCTCTAGACCCCTCACCAGTCTCCTTGCCCTTCTCTGGACACCCTCCAGCCCCTCAATGTCCTTCTTGTAGTGAGGGGCCCAAAACTGAACACAGCACTCAAGGTGGGGCCTCACCAGTGCTGAGTACAGGGGCACGATCCCCTCCCTGCTCCTGCTGCCCACACTGTTCCTGATCCAAGCCAGGATGCCGTTGGCCTTCTTGGCCACCTGGGCACACTGCTACTCTGAGCAGCAGTTGTTGCAAAACAGGTTAAAACAATCAAAATTCTTTCCTTTGTTCTTGCTCTCCAAGCTGGATTTGACTTTCAGAAATGCTGAGAAACTCCATTTCTCATTGTCTTTAAGTGATGCTGTGGTACTCATCACATCTGAGAACTAGAGGCTTTTGGTACCCTGAGGCAAGGTACCATCATATGTCTCAGACTGCATTTCTCTTCCCGGCAAGTAAATCCTCCCGCAAGTCCATTGTGATTCCCGAGGATACATTTGTCTGCACAGTCTGAACAAACCACTCGACTTGCTCTGTTTTCAGGGGGACTAATATTCATCAGTTGCTATATTTTAATTGTGTTTTGTGATCCACCATGTGGCTTTCTGGCTGCATGATCAAAACACATTTGAAAAAGGAGATTAACAAATAATAAACTTCCAGTAGAGACTTTCAGACAGTCAGTTGCACGAAATGCCACGGAGCTGTTGGGTGTATTTTTACCAATGCCCAGAAAATGTCTGACTGCTCTGACCTGCTAAAAATATGGCCCTATGAACGAGCACAGTGCCTGCTTTTGTGGAAATACTCACATTTCAAGAAGTGCTGGGGGAGGGCTGGTTTATTATGGGATCGGCAGTTGTTTCTGCATTTCAACATCCTGAAGATATTTCACTATTTATTTAATCTCCGAATCCATCAACAAATGTTTTAGTTTCCCCGTTATGTCTGTGCAGTGTCAAAGAACATTAGGCAGGCCAGGACCTACATCTTCAGTAAAAATGTGTTTATGTGTCTGTCTTTTTTAAATCCCACCAACCGTTCCTACCAAGTCAGAGGCCAACTGCTGGACCCAGAGCAGTCTCTTGAGGAGCTATAACACCAATCACAGACATTTAATTCCTTGCACACTGTACACAGTAGTGCCGTGTACTTTTTACACACTGCTTCTTATCCACCAAGTACTTGGAAAGACAGTTAAGTAACATCATGCTTATTTTACTGCTGTAGAAACTGGGGCAGAGACGGATGAAATTACTCACTTCAGGCTATAGACACAAGCGCAGAATTGTCTTCAGTGCCTCTTTGCTCCCTATATACCCTGTTATAGGTAATGGTATTATGGAAGGAGGTGGGCTGTAGCATTCAGGGGCTGGATGTTAACCTAAAATGAGGAAGAGAAGAGAGCTTTTGCCGTGCTGGCAGGAGGATAAAGGTCTGAGGAGCAGTGGCAGGAAAAAATGCAGAAGCCAAAGTTGGGTGATGGATGAAGGATATTTGGGGGCTTTGGGCACCCCCAGCCCTGGGAGGGAGGTTGCTGCTGCTGTGGAAACCCCCAGCTCCTGCAAGGCAGAAGGAAGTCACAGATCCTAGCGCACTAACTGGTTTTTTTCTGGGGTGCATCAAGAAGAGTTTGGCCAGCAGGATGAGGGAGGTTCTCCTTCCCCTCTACACTGCCCTAGTGAGGCCCCATCTGGAGTACTCTGTCCAGTTCTGGGCTCCCCAGTTCAAGAAAGATGAAGAGCTACTGGAGAG
>Ga0065711_1033084_pt1 | contig 26144 bp, 21 predicted proteins | sample Hoacrofraction12_FD_59098 | JGI IMG/M metagenome (GOLD analysis project Ga0065711, IMG submission 59098) | Hoatzin crop microbial communities from Cojedes, Venezuela - Epithelial fraction 12 v2 (version 2) | ecosystem: Host-associated > Birds > Digestive system > Esophagus > Crop | place... | reverse complement strand
ATGGAGCCCTGGCCCAGGCTGCCCAGGGAGGTTGTGGAGTCTCCTTCTCTGGAGATATTCAAGACCCGCCTGGACAAGGTCCTGTGCAGCCTGCTCTGCGTGACCCTGCTTCAGCAGGGGCGTTAGACTGGGTGACCCACAGAGGTCCTTTCCAACCCTGACCATTCTGTGATTCTGTGGTCCGGTGCTGAGGGTGAACCCCAGCAGGGAGAAGCAGTGGGGGGAGAGGTGAAGGTGCAGGTGTGTGAATGTGGTACAGGCCTGCACATCTCCTCTGCAGGCTTCAGCCGGTACCACCGGCCTGTGGGTGCTGTCCTGAGCCCCATGCACCATCCCCGGCCTCACAGCGGGCCCCTGTTGCCATGTGGGTTTTGGGGGGCAGCCCACTCCCAACTGCAGTGCGGCGGGGGTTCTACGGCATGGGTCACGCAGCCCTGCGGTTAAAAGGTTGTTCTTGCCTTTATTTGAATTGCAGGTGGCTTATGCAGCAGAGTTGAGGAAGAGGAACATGAAATGGAACAAGTGAGCTTCAAGACACAGAATCATGCAGAATGGTACTGGTTGGAAGGGACCTCTGCGGATCATCTAGTCCAGCCCCTCTAAATACAGGCAAAGGTTTCACAAGAACAGGGGGAAATAGTCCAGGCTGCTAAGCATGAAGTGGAGGATCAAGGAAGATCTGGATAGCTACTAGCATTAAATATGCCTGCAAAATAGCAAACTCTTTGTCTTGTCTAAAACGTCTGTCTAAACCATAATGTGTCTGTTGAGTAAGTACAGGAGTTACTGAGGTGAGCATCTCAAAAACACTAATTGGAAAGCAGCTTTGTGCAAGAGCTGTCATTAGAGCAAGACAACAGACAACACCTTACGCATCACAAAAACTGGTAGAGCTGTTGTTAGCAGGATTCGTAATTGTAGGGGGGAAAAGGTGTGTTTTATGGCTAATAACGTTGATGTGGTGGTAGTCATATTTTGGCCTTGGTAGGGTTAAGAAAACACTTCATAATGTGGCAGTAAGTACAGCAGACTTGTGCTAAACTGAATAGGCAGTCTCTAATTTGACAGGATGGCTCATGATAGCCTAGATCATTAAAATATTTAAGTGGCTTTCACTCCCAAAAAAGATATAAACTCTCTGAGATCTATCATGAGGTACAATTATTAAGTAACTACATGCATGCCTGAAGCTGACCTCTACTTCATTTACTGTAGCAACATGCACTTCTGTTTACGAGCAACGTATTAACAGTAACTCAAATAGAACCGGCTTCTGACTCAGAAGCAACTCTCGGAATGGCACTGACAGAAGCGTTAAACAGCGGAGGGAGGTCTCGCGCCTTCTTGAGTGCCAGAGTATTCATCTCGGCTGTGGTATCAGCCTTGCTTTCACCTCACAGCGCAGTTTGGCTAACAAGTCTGGTGGTTTGAGTTTAGTACTTCTGTAATGTTGTGGTATTGCCTGAGCTGTTGCGTTTTTGTTCTAAGGCACCAGAAAGTAACTCTGTGCTACCTTCCCTGAGAGATAAAACAGTACTTGCTTCTCTGGAAGAGGTGAGAATTAGCCTGTCGTAACATTAGCCGTCTGATTTACTGCTCTGGTGCTGCTGATTTAATTAGAGCTTAAATGATACGACTGAAAAAGAAATAGAACCTATGTTTTGTTTTTCAATTTTAAAGAAGATAAGCATTTATTTAATTTTCCCTCCTTCCGGTGCTTTTCTGCACTGACTCACTGCAGGGATTATCTGTTTTCCTAACAAAAAATCAATTGGATAATCCCACAGAAGACTATCGCTATGCCATGCAAATGGTTTTAGTAACATTTTCTAAAAATCTGTGACAAATTATGTTGTGTGGTTATCCAAGGTATTATATGGGTTATCATTTTCTTTTAATGAAAATTAGGAGCTCGAAAGAACCCTTGGTTGCTAGAGAAATTGTTGGTCAAACCAAGAATTTCTTCATTTTGGGATTATTAGAAAAGCATTCTTCCTTGGTTTGAAATAAATGCATCCAAGGAAAACCTCATCAGAAGTTCCCAGTGTTTTCTAGGATTTCACAGAACAAACTGTCCTGTTTTAAACAATTTTTTCAGTGTTCTGATTTGACTACAAATTATTTGAACATTGGCAAGATTAGCAGCGCCCTAAAGGTGATGCAAGTCCTCAAATACTGCTTCAACAGCACAAAACCGAAAGATAGCTACACAGAATTTATGAATTGTGGTTTGGTTTTCAGGTTTGAACACAGGAAAACCTTGACCAGTTATTAAGATTTCATTTAATTGCTGACTGAAACGTATAGCATAAAATAGTTGAAGATGGTATCATTTGCTGCTGTACACTTGCCGTTACCGTACAGGCAGTCCTCTCCACAGAGCAAACAGTGGCCTGTGTCGTGGAGCACTGTCAGTGCCAAAGGCTGGCTATGAATAACTGAGAAATCTCTCTCGCTTTCTGTTTCAACAATAAATAGAACCTCCTCTAAGGCAAATATGGTGTTTTATTCACAGGACTAACGTGAAGTCAGTTGATTTCTTTTCTTCTTTGGACCTTTGCCCAGAATCTTGCCCTGGCATGGTATCAGAGACTTGCCCTGTAACTGCACAGAATGTTTTGAATAACTCGACAGTCGTTGCTCTGGTTTAACCGTAAACACCACTGAGATACTGAGGCAGTCTGTTCCTCTGAATACTGGAAAATATTGTTAATCCAGGAATAACTCTTACCTCGCATTAGATACATTTACGGGGTTTGTCAGAGGTTCAATAAAATGTTTAAATTTTGAGGAGACAGGCCAAATTAGAGAAGGTATTAAAAGGATGACTTCCTGATAGCATCATTTTCTAACCAATTTGTAGAAGATGATTTCCTGCTTTGGCCCAGAACCAATTTCTGTGGAATTTTTTAGCTGCACCTACCTGAATTGTTGCAATCGGCAGCCCTGTATTAACGGGGGAGAGGCCACAGTGTTTACCTGACAGATCAGGATAGTGTATTTTAGCCGGGTGATGCGTGGCAATACGCTTTCAGTAGAGATCAAGTTCTCCCATCAGTAAGAAATGGGTACCCAGAAGATATGTCAACATTGAAGAGGTCTGGGCCCTAAATATAAACAGAGATTATATTAAAAGTTATTTTGATCCTTCATTCAGTTATGGCTGAAGAGACGAAAAATGGTTTCCGAGTGTCTCAAGTGAGGAGTATAAATACCCACTGTTGCACAGTAACTGGTTTTGATTCTAGAAAGTGCAGTAGTGTCTGTATTCCTTTCAGTTAGGAAAAAATAAAGAAAACATTACATATTTTTATTAAATAGTTTGTTTTATCCTGTGTATTCACTGTGTGACTTTAGGCCTTATTTAACTCCTCCTGTAGGAATCTCTAGTGCAGTTACCTGGGAAACAAAATGCTATGCAGTTATGGATGAGTTTACTTCGGTATATTATTCTGTTGAGACTGTGTGGTGGTCACTTAGAAACAGCCCAGACAAAGGCATACCAAAGCAAAGCCACCAGCTCTCTTCCGGCTTGGGGTGCATCGCTTCCCAACTCTTCGGATGCAGACTGCTTAGTTTAGCTTTATATGTCTCCTGATACTTTCAAATTTTCAGTCATTTTCAGCAGCAGTTATTGGTACTTGTTACTTCTGCAAATCACCTTTTACTTCTCACTTTGGGAACTCCAGAAATAAGGAACTTGGGCTGTTTGGACACTTGTCAAAAGTTTGGTTTAAATGACTTCATAGACCTGCTGTGGTAAGCACGAACAGGATCCATTTTGCAGAGCGGCAGTCTCCTGATTTCACCAGAAAAGATGCCTGGGGTCCCTTCCCTGCTTCACTATATGAATTTAAAAGGCCTGTACTCACTCACACAAGTATCCAATATCTTTCCTGACTTAAGCCAGTCCCCTATAGGCTTGTTGAGAAAGAAAAAAAATAATCTAAAAGTAATCCAAACCTGTTAAGTAAAAAACCCTAAAGGTTATCAGACAGTTGAGAAACTTAGCACAGCAGGAGATTAATACAACAGACTGAGTACTGTTGCTTCTTCCCACAGCATTGTCCTGGAGAAACCAGCTGTGCTCATGGCTTGAATGGGTGCACTCCTCGCTGGGTAACAAACTGGCTGGATGGCCAGGCCCGAAGAGTGATGGTGAATGGAGTTAAATCCAGCTGGCGGCCTGTAATGAGCGGTGTTCCCCAGGGCTCAGTACTGGGGCCAGTCTTGTTTAACATCTTTATCAATGATCTGGATGAGGGGATCGAGTGGTCCCTCAGTAAGTTTGCAGATGTCACCAAGTTGGGTGGGAGTGTCGATCTGCTCAAGGGTAGGAAGGCTCTGCAGAGGGATCTGGACGGGCTGGAGCCGAGAGGGGGCCAAGGGGCCCAAGGCCAACTGTATGAAGTTCAACAAGGCCAAATGCCGGGTCCTGCACTTGGGTCACACCAACCCCATGCAACGCTCCAGGCCTGGGGAGGAGTGGCTGGAGAGCTGCCTGGCGGAAAAGGACCTGGGGGTGCTGGTCAACAGCCAGCTGAACAGGAGCCAGCAGTGTGCCCAGGTGGCCAAGAAGGCTAACAGCATCCTGGCTTGGATCAGGAATGGTGTGGCCAGCAGGAGTAGGGAGGTGATCATGCCCCTGTGCTTGGCACTGGTGAGGCCACACCTCAAGTACTGTGTTCAGTGCTGGGCCCCTCACTACAAGAAGGACACTGAGTTGCTGGTCTGTGTCCAGAGAAGGGCAGTGAGGCTGGTGAGGGGTCTGGAGAGCAAGTCTGATGAGGAGCAGCTGATGGAGGTGGGGCTGTTTAGTCTGGAGAAGAGGAGGCTGAGGGGAGACCTTATTGCTCCCTACAGCTACCTGAAAGGAGGGTGTAGTGGGGTGGGTGTTGGTCTCTGCTCCCAAGTAGCTAGTGATAGGATGAGCAGAAATGACCTCAAGTTGCATCAGAGGAGGTTTAGATCGGATGTTAGGAAAAATTTCTTTACTGAAAGAGTTGTGAAACATTGGAACAGGCTCTCCAGGGAAGTGGTGGAGTCACTGTCCCTGGAGGTGTTAAAAAAACGTGCAGATGTGGCACTTTGGGACATGGTTTAGCAGGCATGGTGGTGTTGGGGTGACAGTTGGACTTGATCTTGGAGATCTTTTCCAACCTTGATGATTCTATGATTCTACTGCTTTCTCTGTAAAGATAAAAGTTGAAGTTGCTTATTAAAGCTGTAAGCTTCTTATTCATTAGCTATTTTTTCGGTTTTTTTTTTTTCCTCTTGCTGCTAGTAATCTCTATATAGTCTTGTTCAGATCCCTGAGGCACTTGCTGGACAATTCTTCAACCTCTGTTTTCACTGGCAAGGTCCACTTCATCTTTCGTTGTGGAGGCTGTGGTTAAGCAGCTTTTGCAATGTTTGCTTGCATTTGTTGTTCTTATTTATTCTAAATTGGTGTTGGAGGAGTGGTAAAGGCAATAACTTTCTCAGAAACAAGCAGAATGTAGACAAAACACAAAAAAGAGAAGTAAGAAAGTGTTCCTAATCTGGTGATGCAATGAAGTGAGAAGCTGTTACCTACAGATCTTAATTCATTTGACCTGCAGGTTTTTGTGAAGCAGACTGTGGTACCTACTTCTACAGCATTCTGGTTTAATAGTGTCTTTCCTTAGTTTGTTAATACATTTTTTTCTGGTTCAATGAATAGCTTCAGCTCCCTAAAATTCCTTGCATTCAGTCACAGAGAACTTGAAGGGTTGTCTGAGGAATTAAAATTCGCAAAATCCATGCTGTTTCTGTAGGCCTGAATGATACAAATAGGGAGAGGTGCACAGGATTGGTCTTTAGGTAGCTGAAGCCCCTGCATAAGCCACCCTTGGAACAGGGTCTGGCACATTGACTGCCTGTTCCTTACACGATACACCAGGTGCTGCTGGCGATAGCTCGCTCTACGTGCAGGACACAGCACTGATCCTCTCCTGGGGTGAGGGCCTCAACCTCTTCTGGCAAAACCAAAAGCAAGGTTGGTGTCTGTGGTCTCTGAGCCCCTTTTGCAACTGAGTCTGTGCTCCAGAAGAGACCACAATTCCCTCTGCTGCCTGGAAGGCGGTGAGCCTGGTGCTCCCGGCTTGGAAGAGCAGGAAGCTCTGGGCTGTGGTGGAGGCCCTGCAGCTGCTCTGGCGAAAGCTATTCTGCCTGGCTCCCCCACCAGAGGGTGAAGCATTTGTTTCTCCTGTGAATGGGCCCAAATTCATGATCCACGTGTAAATAAACACCAATTTAAAATACTGAATAAACCTTGGAAGAAGGGCAAGGACCCAAAACTGTTTGTTTCTCCAAGAATACGCTGTCTGACTTTCTTCCTTCGTGCAGGGTAGAGAAGCTTCAGCAGAGGGGTCGAGAGCTCCCCTTCCCTGCAGCAGAGCAGCCCAGAGACCACACTGTAGGGCTGCAGAAACGTGGACCTGAAGCTCCTGAAGAAGGAAGTGGAGTGACGGGTCTACGACTCCACATTCGCTGGCTGCAGTTACAAGAACAGCAGCACAGCTACTGCAGTGAAAGGCATGGTAAGCACCGGCTTATTCCAGTGACCAACGGTAGAGCTGTGTCTGATGTGGATTTTGGTATCTTTTGTGTCTGGTGTGTGTTTTAGATGACAAAAATCAGAAATGCTCTAGGGAAGCCCCTAAAATACATGGTTTCTGCAACTGTCAGTGTAGTATTTTCGCCTAGTTTTCTTGCCTCCATCATTCTGAAAGTTGACACAGAGCTGTGGTTTTGCACACATCCTTTTCCTTGTTGGTTTGGACTTGCATTTGTATTCTGTTTCCCATTCTTGCTCTGTTTTATTTCAGTGTAAGGGGATTTACAGCTTTTTTTTGTCACATGCTCCAATGCGCTAGTGTACTGGACTGAACTCCAGTGGCAGTGACAGAAAGGACATGAATTTCTTTTCTTTTATTTCTTCTTTTTAAGAAATGGCTTTCAGATATAGAAAAATGACAAGTCCTTCCGTTAACAAGACGAGTACTGTTGTGCACTGCCTGTGTCCGAACTACTGCTAAGAGATCTGCGCGTTTGTAATGCTCACAGACTTCTGGAAAACCAAGGGAAGGAATAAGAGCTTTTCTCAGCGCCTTTTCCTCCGTCCGTAGGCCAGGCAGCAGCTGGGGATTGCTGCAGGTCCCGGTGCTCGTGGCGTTCTTGCAGAGCACGCAGCTGCAACCAACTGCTAGTGAAAATGCTTCACGCTCAATCCTTGGCTTCCTGATGAAATAACTTGTGCTAGTAAAAATAGCGTAATAAAAGAACAGCATGCTTATAAATTGACAGTGCTTTAGCAAGATAGTGTTAAACCAGCAATATTTTGTTAATTTTCAGTTGTCTCAGTATTTTTTCACTGGGAAGTTCCAGCGTGTACCGTAGCACAATCATTCTAGTGCCAGTGAAAGTAAAGAGTCCCTGGGATTCAGATGAGGAAGAAAGTGGCAGAATTCATAGTTTAAACATGGGCCTATCAACACAAAGATAGTTTAGAAAATATTTGATAGCTTGCTGCTGAAAACAGCTTCATGTTTTTGTCTTTGTACCACTGCCTAATTCTCCACAAAGAGCTTTGTGGTAACTGTGTCCTCTTGGCACAGCAATGACCCTGGTCTGTGCAAGCTAGGCTGGCAAATTGGTGTTATGTTGTTGCTATTATTTATGTTACTAAGCTAAGAGTGCAAGATTTATGAGTTTTTATACTTTAATTTTAGAGAAACTGAAGAATTCCATTGAACATTAATGGCAGACTGGCAGCAAACTTGGATATCCCAGCCTAATAAAGGTAGAAACCAAGGTAACTTCTGCCGGAATGCCTTCTGAAGTTAGTCTAGCAGGATTTTGAAAAGTAGCCATCTAAACAGGTCTTTCATTCAGCCTGCCTTGCTCTGTCAGCCTTCTGAGAATGCTTGTCCAAAGTGCTGTGAGGGTTGGAACGACCACAAATACTTGCAGCCCTGATCTCTCTTTGCACCTGCTAGACTGGAAATTCCCAACCCTTTGAGTTCCTAACCTCACTTGAGAAAATTATGCTCTGGGGAAACTGCCAGTATGACCAGCAGCATTGTAGTGCGTTACCTTGGGCTCTATGCCATGTCTCAGCTGCAGGGCTCGTGCTGCCCTACTGAGGCTCACCACAGTGTTTGGGAAGCAATGTGTAGGCGTGGAAGGATGCTGAAAGACTTTAGTGCATCAATGGAAGCACAGCTAGCTTCTGAGGTGACAAAGCAGGGAAAAGATGTGATCAGACAGCTTTAAAAACAAACTCTGGGGAAAAAGACAATCCCACAATCTAAAAGACCTCACATGTTCAAAACATCTTCCAAAATATCACACCTTTACTTTGTTACTGGAAGTCATTTTCCTAACAGACATAAAAGGTTTCACATGAAGAGCTGTCAGCCTCAGCAGAATTACTTGGGCCATCCTATGTGTGTGCAGGCACCACAACAGATACAGCACTGGTAACCGATGTCTCCATGCTAAGATTTGCCCAAAGCAAGTTCCTACAGTCCAGCTTTGTTGAGCATAACAAAGTTAGGGGAGAGTCTCATAACCAGATACTCCCTGAGGGCAGCATTCTCTGCTGCTCAGGGACACGGCTGCAAAGTCCCTGTTGATTGCAGTAGATACTGTATGACTGAGATGTGCTTCCTTGAAAATTCCTTTTCTGTTGTCTGAGCCGTTGGCTCTATCTTCGAGCTCAGGTTTTACAGTGAGCTGGTGTCTTTGGCCCCTCTGGCCATAAATTGGATTCAATATCTGAATTTTTGTTTGAGATTCCTTCTATCCAGGCTGAATAGCTTTGATGTACTGCTGGATGAGCAATTTTAAACAAATTTCCTTACTTTCCGATTGTAATGACTCAAGCCTGTGTAAGATATAGGCATCAGCATTTCACTACTTTCCTTCCCAGGTTGAATGTACATACCCAGCTGCACAACTTCCCTCCTGTTCCAAGGATTCTGTTTAACTGACACACAGCCGATGTAGGTAAGAGTGATGTTTCACAGCAGCCATATCTCTTTTTAAAGATTGTCATGGTAGTCTTCTCATAGTCCAAAGGAAAAGACATGTCTTAGCTATAGAAAGTGCTAAATAATAGCAACATAAGAAGCAATAAATAGTAAAAACGTACAGCCCAGCTTAGTTCTCTTTTTCACACACATTGTTTGTGCTGTGACACATTTTGAAGCGGAAAATTAGTTAAAAAGGAGAACTTGTGCTTTTGATTTCTCTGCATTGAGGGGAAGTATCACTTCTAAGTAAATATGATGCTGCTCAAAGTCTACAGCTAATTTTGAAATCCAAATAATCATAGTAAAATCTTAGAAGTTAATTTCACTCTTTTTCCTAGGGACAGCGAAGCAGCTGAAGGTGTACCAGCGTAGGCCGGGTTACTGCCTTCAGCACCCAGCAGCGGGTATGTCATGAGCCTTAGCAGATCTCATATAGTGTCAAGACAGTAAGAACTTCTTTTTTATTTATACAAATGCAAAAACAAAAGAGAAATCACATTTAGTCATTTTCTCAAAATTGCAAATTAAGACTGTAACAGCACTAGAACTTGAATCAAGTTTTCAAAGCTTAAGCTGCTGTAGTCCCCTTTCCCTCACTTTGGCCTTGGCTACAAGAGAATCAGCTTTGAGGTCAAAGGCAGAGTACTTCCAGCATGTTATTGCTTGGTATGCCTATTGCCCAGTGAAAGCCAGGGACACCTGTACAGACACCGCGCATCCTCCCAGATGATGATCTCGCATACCTTTTTGGAAAACTCCTCAGGAATCCTTAAAACATGTGGGAAGAGTAAAGCAGGAATCAGCTTGAAATCTTTGCATGTTAACACCTGTGCGCAGGCAATCTCACTTCTGAGCTGTCTCAAATCTAGATGTAACAGAAGAAACAATATTGTGTTTGGGTTGAAAAGGCTAGAATGTCTTCCTCGTGGTGAACTTTGCTTGGGCACATTGTCAGGTGGGAATTCATGAAGGTGTGAAACACTTGCAGAAAATCTGCTTTTCTCATGCTTAAGTGGCAATCCCAATGCCGTATTACAAGGTATTTTCTCACTTGCTTGTCGGCTCCGGAGGCAACTATCCTATGGAGGGGAGTTGTTTGCCCATAGGAGAACAATCTACCATTCCCACATTATTATATCCCCTCACAGTTAAACACACTTCTGCCCTGGAGCACTGAGCAAGGCGTTCTGTATCTGGGCTTTTGCAGAGCTAAGGTGCAGCAGGTTAAGGAGTTGCCGAGTCTGGCTGAGGATTACAGTTTAAATTGAGTTTTTTCTTTTAATACATAGCTTCTCGTGTGGCTTGAACTCTCCACCTCCTGTCAAGAAGTTGACTTCTTAGTCAACTTCTGCCTAGAGAATTGCTGCCTAGAGGGGCCTTGAATGTGACTGATGGTGCTGAGAAGGGTTTCTGCAAACTTCCATGGCCAAATAATGGAAACAATACCTTTTCTTTTTTTTTTCTTTAATCTGTTGAACCTGTTCAAGAGGACACTGATTGCAGCAGAAGCTGAGATTGAAACTGTCTCTCTTCCCCAGGCTGTGGTAAACTAATTTGGATTTTCCGTGATAGCAAGCAGTTCCCAGCTTTCTGCAAGGCAAACACCTAGCTGCCTTCAGCATGTGTTCTGCTCAACAAGATGGGAAAGTACAGGTGGAGGCATCTTATTCAGTGCAGTTTTATGTTGATAAATCTAAGGGACACAGTCTTTTTCGCATAATAACCCAGGAGCATTGCTACTCTGAGTTGGAGCTTATTCCTACTCATACTTCAACAAGACCAATGTTGTCTCTTCTGTTTTGAATGAATGTAGACAACATCTTTAAAGAAAAATACACTGAAAAGACAAATTCTGCATGAGATAGGAATATGCATGAAAGATCCAAGGGATTTACATCTCCATAAGGAAAATAAATCTGTTTTTGTCAGTTGCCATTTATATAGTTATGGTACAACTTGTTACCTACCTGCACTGCAAGTTAAAATCATACTACTGGATAGTGAGACAGCTTGTTTTCCCAGTGTTTTGCATGTGCAGCCTGATATTGAGCACAAACACGAACGTTTGGCAAAAGCAGCAAATTCATGTTATTCTACAAAGGCATTTTTGATCTTAACCAGAATTTGCAGAAGTGTACTTAAAAGTTTTATAAAGATTTAGCAAGTTCCTCTCAGTGCATTATTTCCTACTCAGTGGAATTATTGCTCTACTTTCAAATGTGTCCAATGGTGAAAAGAAATCATGGCAATATCCAAGTTAGTAAAACCTAGTAGCAAATAAAGAGAAAAATATTTAGATTATATTTGAATACTTATCCCATACTCAGCCTACAGGATTGTTTATACAGATTCCATCTGTAAGCCCCCAGACAGACCTAGAAGTTTTGCCCCAGTATTTATTTCAAGGCTGTAGGTTCTGCTATAACAATTGGGTATATCAAAACAAAGTAGGAAAAAGCTATAGCGGAAATGGAATTGATAGTAGTTGATAACTGTTTGCTTAACCACTGCCATCTTTATAATGCTGTTTCTTCTATTCAAAAACATTGAAATACTCTTCCTCAAAGAGTAACAATGCCTGAACACAAGCCACTGCACAACTTTGTACAGATCAGTAAGTAGAAAGTTTTAAATAGGCATAAGGAAGCACTGGATAGCATCTGTTTAGTTTTAGATATTCATTTTTATATATATGGGCCTCCTAAAAAAATATTTTCATGACCAAAGATCCAGAAGCGTAAAAAATGTATTGTCTTTAAAAAGTTGTATAGATGAGAAAATTCGTTTCATTTACAGCATTTGTTCTATCTCAGCAAAATTAGGAGTTTACTTTGCATCTTTAGCAATTGTTGTTAGCAGATGTAGCTACTATGAAAAAGAACCATATTAATAGCATTTAGTTAACCCAGCTCATAAATTCTATACCTTATTTTTGCTTCCAACATGACTGATGTTCGAATTTGGCTCAAAGGTGCTTGTATTAAACGTGTGAATGTTCTAATAACTAATGATATTCTCCCTTTAGATGCTGGCTTTGTAGATTTATTCTGTGTTGTGCAGGCAGTCACAATATACAAGACTAGTTAACAATCTTTGCACTCTTAAGAAAAAAATACTTTTAGATATGCATTTTATTGATCTGATGAAGATAATTTGCTGTATTCCTTTTACTCTGCTCTTACTGAAAACTCGAGTTTTTTTCTTTTTGAAGTTATCTAGTCTGAAGGCACCCATTCTTTATTTCACTCCCTGTTGACAAATGTTCTTATGACACACGTAAGACACTATTTATTGCATTCAGAAGTCTTTGAAGTGCCCTAATTAGACATTGCCTAGTCTTGAGGTCTGTAACAGAAGAGCAAGAAATGACTTAAGAAGGCAGTATTAAAAAAGACTTCTTAATAGTTTTGAGCTGAATTGAGGGCTCAGGCTGTAGTAGGTGTAGAGCTGTGTTTTAACATTGTGTTTGGTAGTATGGAAAGTTTGCTGCTTATTTACACTGGGGACTTGAAAACTATTCTGTTTAAGGAATTTTACAGTGTCTGCCCTTCGGAATAGAAGAATGTTGACTTTGAGTAAGAACTTGTTTCCTGATTATTTTTCTTCCTAATAACTTCAGATGTGACAGAAACCAGAGCCAGATTTGGGATAACTTTTCACCCTAGAGTTTTTACTGTGGTTCTAACCCAGTAGACTCTCATGAAAGCAGAATTTATTCACAATCTGATCTCTAATCTTACACTGGAGTCTCCAAGATTTAAACCTATCCCTCTTGCAGAGGACGTGTTTTGTGCTGAAGCTTTTGCTGCCGTTCTGATTCAGCACTGCCCTTGCTGGGCCCCCTAATGGGCCCGCACTGCACCTTGGCCAGGAGACAAAGATCCACCTGTAGCAATCCTTCCATAATGGGAAAAATATTTTTTTCAATTATTTTTTTCAGGTGACCATGTTGCTGATTGGAAAATTGTGTTTTATGAAAGAATTGTGGAAGAATTGTGCTGTTGTGTCATTTCTGAAAGAAATTATTTGTTGTTGGAAATGTTATTTAAAGGCTTAATCAAATGAGGAAATACCTCTGCTATTGCAGGCTAAAGTGTCTTAAATTTTTTTTTTTCACTTCATCTTTTTGATGCTGACTGAGTGGACTTTTTTTATTTTATTGAAACAGTTCAGATTTTGCTCAGACCTCCTTCAAACATCTTCAGATGCAAGTATGAACCTCTTTAAGGAGATCCTGCCTAGAGTAAGGAAGATTCTTTCAACTGCTACAGCCTCTGATGACCACGCGCTGCTTAACCTCATGCTGAAAGAAGATGTGATATCCAAGGAGTACCATCAAGCCTTGCTCCGTGAAAAAGACAGAGAGGACCTCGCAAGGAAGATATCTCTGACATTTGTGGAAAAATGGGACCTGTACTTGAACACTTTGGTTCCCCTCTGTTGTTTAAACCTCTATGGCAGTAAGCCTCAAAATGTGACAGATAATGAGCCAACAGGAAGCAAGTACATTTCTGGTAAATCAGCTTTTTTTTCTTTTTTCCTTTGTTAAAGATTTGCTTTTGTTTATTGCATTGTGGCATAGTGCAGAGTACATCAGTGGAGAGCAGGTGGGGAAGAGAAGGGAGCAGATTTAACACAAGAACAGCTAAAAGGAGATCCACCCATTCTGGGTAGCTACCAGATACCGATTTTCATAGCCAGGCCATGATAAAACTTGTTCTTCGCCACCTTTTGCAGAACCAGAAATGCAAAGTAGGTTAAAGATAAGGTCAGTTTTTCTCAACTGATGTACCAACCATTGCGAGTCTGAGCCGCATTTGCTCATGGCACGTGCTGGCAACTCATGTAGGGAAATCTCTTACCTTTTTCAATCATACATAGGAGGAATGCTCTCCACTTTAAATTCCAGCTCTCTGTAATCGACAAAATTGCACTGCCTACAAGAGACTGCTGCAGATTTGAGGAGGGGAAGTACTTAATGACTTATGAGGCTAGGTTCAAGAGTTTTGAGGTTTTTAGTGGGCAGCAGGAGGGATAAAAATGCAGACACCTTATAGTTCTGAGGCAGTAAACTCACGTTTAAATCTGATCCACCAAAGGATTAATGTTGTATATGTTGGAGAACAGGGGTAGCTCTGGGATGATCCTAACTTTGTCCATCCAATGTAAAATGACAGAACCCCAGCTTCAATGATAGCATTCAGAATTGCTTTTACAAAACCAAGCAACTGTAAAAGGAGAGTAAAAGAATGCCTACTAGAATATTCGGGTAGTCCTGTAAAACTGATGGAAGGACCCTGGGCTGCAACATAGTGAGAGGTATAAATTTTTTCCTCTCCTGTAACACAGTATTTGACATTACTTCTCAAGGCATGGATGAAAGTACAAAAGGAAATGTTGGGGAAAAAGAATTTTAAAAGTTCATGAGAGGCCAAAACACTGACCTGGAAGATTTTAGCTCTGTTATTACACACATTCAAATGAATGCCAAGAATTCATATTTTAATGTAGAATATCATAGCAAGTGGCCTAGTGTCACTCATGCTAGGAGTATATGTAGTCTGGTTTCTACTTTTAATTAATCCTTGAAGTGCTTGAAAAGATATCTGCTCCTTCTCATTTTGTCATGGTAGCACCTAAAATATCCCTTCAAAGATCTCCATCATGCCATGCGTGGCTCTGTGTCTCTGTCACAGAGCCTGTGTTTATTTGAGACATGACAGAGGGAAGTTGAAGTGCATCAGAAGAAGCATTAGTCTTCATCCATCATGTGTTCAACCATTGCCACTGTTGTCTAGATTTTGTAGTAGAGATAGGCTTAAAAAAAGCGGTTTCAAAGACATTAATTCACAAGGAAATGACTCAAATTGTATTAGAGACGTTAGTTTCCTTTGAAGCAAATTCTTTCCTGACTTCTGTTTTGAAATTTCTTAATTTTCAGCCTTATGGTCAATCATTGTTTCACTCTGAAGAAGCCTTGTAAAGAAAACTCAGGTCAGGAACAGGTTGATATCAGCAGGCTTATCACTAACTGCATAATAGTTTTGCAACTATTTCTTCTACCACAGTACAGATCTTCACAATTGCTGGACAAGAAAGTCCAAGCCTTCCCCCTCTTGCAAAGTGTGCTATTGACATCTGTTTTGCAGTGCTTCCAATACTAATCAATACGTTCTGTTCCCTCCTCTTGCAGTAGAGCAGTGTATCAGCAAACATTGAAGCAAAGAAGCTGATGGTCACCTGAGAAGCTTAGGCAGATCTCAGCTGTCTCACAGCCTCCTGTTTTCCAGTCGGCTTCTCCCTCTGTCTCTAAGACCATCTTTATAGACTAGTCTGCTACATGAACCGGTACTCTGATATGCTCCAGCAATTCCTTTCTGGTGTTTCTAAGCACCAATGGATGTTGTATGAAAAGTGGACAACCAGTCTTTACTGTGCTTAAGAACACAGTAAACAGCGGAACTCTTCTGTTCCCCAGACAGTCATGCTTGAAGTACACAGATTGCCTCGCAGGACTACAGCCTCAGAAGCTGGAAAAGAAATCTGCCTGCAGGGCTTGTAAAGGAGCTTATAACTTGTGGGGTTGTGATGCACATTAGAACAGGGCTAACAAATAACCCCCTTAGCTTTTGTAGGGATTTCCCATGCAGCGGTTGTATTATTATCTCCTATCAAAACAGAACACTAAAATACAGAATTTGTATTTGTGCAGCCTTTCATTATTTTCTGCTCTGAATCCTCTTATATTTTATATATTATGTTATATATTATTGCTTCTCTTCTAATGTGCAAAGAGGAATTCCAAGAACACAGCTGCCTGGGTGGTTAGAGAGCCTGAAGAGGCTAGTGATCTGCATCACAGGTTGGGCCTCATGTCTCTGTAAATACTGGGAACAGATCAGCCATTTCCAGGAATGAAACAGCTTTACCTCTTCTCAGTGAGCGTGTTCCCATGGGATCTGGTGGAAGTGGGTCATCTCTGCAAAGGGAAAAGGCTTACACCGGTCAGCAGCTGCTTTGCTTATGGGACCTGCTGCCTTGTGCAGAAGCCATTTGTTACCGAGCAGCTGATTAAAAACTTCCCTTACTGAAGCAGCAAGTCCTGGATGTCCTTCACTTCATCAGATCACACTTCTTTCATTTCCTCTTCAGACTCTGGTGGAACTTCTGTTATAAGCTATAGCAAACAGAATAATACTACAAAAAGTATTTGCTCACTTGAGAGTATATTGTCTTGCATAATTAATTTCTAATTTGTGTAGGTCTATGCATGATAAAAAATAGAAAAATAGGCAGAGAAGCTTGCAGAGCCGCACAGAAGCAGCTATAGGCATCACGACGGGAACATCATGAATGGAATTGGTTTGCAAACGGTTGTTTGTCTTACACCAGATAGGCACTGTCAGGGTAAGTGGTGACTGGATGAATAAACGTTCTGTCACATGCTGGTACAAGCAAACCCTGAACACCGTGTGCAAGCCAGACAAGGTCTATGAGCCCGTTTCATAGAACATCCTACTTTTCACTTTGGGCCAATGGCAACAGATACTTGCACAAGCTACCAAACTAATTTTGTATTGGTAGAATCTGTGAACATGTGAAAGAAGTACTTTCACTTCTGTTACACCAAATGAAGCTGCAAGGTAAGAGCGTCCACATGCTGCTTGCTTTGTTCTTGCTGATGGACTGTTAAACAGCTTGAGTTTGGGACAGATTTGAACTGGAATAAAAGAGGAGAGGAAGAATTCTGGGGAGCACTGGAAATTGTCGCCGCTGGCTCTCATCCGATTTCAGTTTCCAACTGAATAAATCAAGCTGTTCCTAACTGGTGGCAAGTGACCCGTAAACGTGACAGTGCTTATTATATGGGGGTGGCTGGAAGGGAGGTTCCTCTTGGTTTTCCTCTTTGGAATTCCCCCTAAGCCTTTAACATTTCTGCAGTGCCTCACTTGTTTCCTCCTTTCTGGTGTCACTTTCTCTAAGCCCTGGGCAGAGACAGCAGCTCTCCTTGGGTTTGGTACTGAATCCAGAGCGAAAGAACAGGAACTGTCCAGTTTCCTCAGGTCAGTTTTTCCTCAACTCTTGACTGCAGTGCTTTTGTCATGGTAAACTCATCTTATCTCAGCTTTAGTAGATATTGGTAAGTGCAGTGTGTCAGTGTCTGGATTTGTATCGCTTGAAGTAGTATTAGGATGTGTGTGAATGCGGGTGACATTTTGGAGAATTTGTAGCAGTTTTGTTTTGTGACTAGCCCTGTTACTTGCTCAGAAGGTTGCTGAAGTTTGTTTCAGATTTTGTTACGAATGCACTTGTTTTCTGAATAAATGTTACTGCTATCGAAAGTGAAACTTTGATCATTGAAGAAACTGGCTAATTTCCAGTTTTTTCGTGGGTCTGGCAAGACATCCTAGAGCTTTACTTTCCCGTTTAGGAGGGCTGATATTATGCCTTGGAGAAAGTCTCTCAGTGCAAATGTACTTTTTCTGCTGAAAAAGCAAGGTGTCTGCTGTGCCACTTTATGTCATCTTACTGCTGGGATGGGAGAGCTGGGAACACCTGTGACACACGAGGCGATACTGGACAGGAAAGGCAAATTCTGCTCTCAAATCACAACTCTGACACCTGCAGGACGGTACGTTATTAGTCTGCCGGAACTCGGCTGTCTCCAGCGCAGGGCTAGTAGCATTTCTTTGTACAGCTAAGTTCACTGAGAGGCAGAAACTCCTTTTACCTGATATTTATACATTTTCTATCTTCTTTAAACTCATCTCTAAGGGAGACAATGGAGAATGTGGCAGGATACAGAGCTGCTTTTTTTTCCAGCGTCATGTCTGTTCTTCTTCCTTTTTAGACTCTCAAGCCCATGGAAAGTAACACACCACTCCATTGGCAAGATAAAGACTGTCGGTAAAAGTAGTATCTTTTGTTAAATTACATAATACAGCAGGAAAAGTTAAACTGGCTTTCAGATGTATCAGCCTTTCATAGATCTGAAATAGAAACTAAAACCTTCAAAGCTAAATATAAACTGAGCGCCGTTACTTGCAGTTTAGGCATAATCAGGCGATCTCCAAAAGGACAATCTGTTTGGTACCCGTGGAGCAGAGGAATTGTAAGTGATGGATTTGGGGAGAGGAAAGGGCCACGGGTGACTCTAGCATGGAGGGGGCTTCCTCCCTTCTCGCTGCTGGCTTGCCTACCTCCCAGAGAGCATTGCCCCACAACACTGCCTGCGGCAGAAGCAGCCCTGCCTTGTGGTGTGTGTATTGTGCACAATGACGTAACCTTTGGGGGTGCAGAAAAAGAGAAAAGACTTTCTAAAGTTGTTTGAAAAACACAGGCTTTAAAATTATGGCTGATGATAGTGAGCTTTTAGCTCAAAGTACCAGTGTTTCACTGGACTCCGTATTTAGAGTTTGATATAACCTGGGTTTTGTCAGCTTGCTTCACTCGGATTCGTGTGTGGCACTTCATGGGTCTGGTGTGTTGCAAGAAAATAACATGTCTTCAGCAGTCTTGGTGTTGAATTTTTCAAGATTCTGTCTTTACAGCAGCCCTGCTCTCTTATTTTTCTGTAGCTGAAGACTTGGAGCTGTAATGTTATGTCATCTGGTGAAGAAATGTGTGATTTGCATGGCACTACTACTCTTTCCTATGAATTATCCTCAGCTGGCACAAAAATTAAATTGTGGGGGATTTCCTCTGTTTCTGAAATGACTTTACATATTTTCTTTTTCTTAACCTCTGTACACATGTGGGAGATTATTTTATCACCTGTCAGTTCAGATGTCAACGGAGTTTTTGGAAGGAAACCCCCTAACAAATCTCAGAAGCATACTCCTTATTTTTGGAGTAAATGTTACATTATTGTCTGTACAATCATTCTCTGTTCTCCTACATACCATTTGATTTTAGTTAGTAGCAGACCCCATTGCTTGGAGTCTTTAATATGTTGATCCTTTAAAATATGACACAGATCAAATTATTGGGGCAAAATGATAAATCACAGCCACTCCCCCTTATGTCTAGAAATCTAAAATGCCCCATCTAACTCTTGAGACTTGTATGTGATTCAAGTGAAAACCTGCTCCTTCTTTAACTGGATTCTTTGTGCTGGTATGGCAGTGTTTGCTATTTCATTTTACAACTTTTCCAGCATTTTTAACTCATATGGTATCACTTGGACTCTAAAAGAGCATTGAAAAAAACATGGAGAGTCTTGGAAGTGAATCATATTGTGCTGTATATGCAAAATACAGACAAATGAAGCCCGAGCAGAAACCTTGCATGCTGAATCGTTGCAGAGGTAACACAAAGGGAAGACAGGTCTACTGAATACAGCAACGCAGCTGGAGTGTGTAGGCTGCTGGAGAAAGGAGGTGTTATTTAAAGGTTTAAAGAAAAAAAATCTGTCTTATCCTGTGTCTGAACAACAAAGGATTGAACTTCCTAAATGGCATGGAAATACGTTTGGAAGCATGTCCTATCTTCCTCCTGCCCAGCGCAGGCACTCTATGCACGGAGGCCTGCTGCGAAGGAGAGCACCGGCGTCCCTAGGGACCTCAGTCCTACGTCTGCAGGCCCCTGCGGGGTCTGTCCTCCTCCTGCTGAGAGCTGGCTCAAGTGGTCACAGCCCCAACACAGAAATTATTACGGGATCTTTTAGTCCTCTGATATGAAAATGTGCTAAACGCCCTTTTTGGCAGCACCATATGGAATCCCAAAGGAGATGTATGATGAGTTAAAATCTTGTATGAAACAACAGAGAAAGTGCTGAGCAGTACAGAGCTTATTCATCTTCGGTCTCAGACAGGGGACTGCTGGGATGCTGTGAGAAGAAAGGGGAAGCCCTGGGAAAGGAATTGCTGTTGTAAACAACCTTGGTAACGTCTGGTTTCGTTTTGTGTGCTTCAGTTACAATGTGCAGCAAGAGTCTTGCTCTTCCCAGGGTGTAATTCTGCTTGCCTCTGGCACTCTTGGTGTAGAAATTTTTATCTTTCAAGAACTCCTTTCTTTTTTCCTGCACCCTTGGACAGAGTGCTTTGCATGGTGGCACCGTGATTTTAATGCAGCAAAGCACAGCTGCTATTAAGAATTTGGTGGTTTAGCTATGGAAAGAAATCACAGCATCCCAAATCCACTGTAGTCAATAGAGTGACAGCTATGTATAGATTTCTGTCAAACCCAAAGTCATGAAGAAAAATGAGGGTAAGGGTGAAACAAATAAGGCAAGTAATCAAGTTTTTCATTCTTGAAAGAGTGGCAGTCTTCATTCTTCCCAAGGTAGAAGGCTACGTTTCTCTCTCTCCTCTGCTCCTGGATTTTAGTCTGATTTTCAGCTCTCTAGCTGGACTTGGCACTGGCAAGACTTCCTCTTGGTTGGTTCCTGACTTCTTGACCATTGTAGCTGAAAGCATTTTGCATTACTTCTATATTTATGCACAGGGAAATGCTATTGAAAGCAAGATTTAAAATAAGAAAAGCCCTTATGATTATGACTTAATTAAAGCTTAGTATTTCAGCGAAGATGAAGCAGGCCTACTTTATCTCTTCTGATAGAACTTGCCCCTTCCTTTGCCTGATGTAATCAAGCAGTTTACTAATCACTGAACTTGGAGTATGCATTTGTCTGTCTTCAGTTACTTCTCTGTCACTAGCCCCAAAGCTATATCGACTCAGAGGTAATGCTTCAACAGCGTTATTCACAAAGTCCGGCAACCTGGCATTCTGAAAGGCCCAACTCCATTTGGATTTTACATTAAATCAACAAAGGAAAGGGCACTGTAAAATGTTGGAACAAACTGAAAATTTAGTCTGGTATGTTTATAACCTCATTCTTGGTTCTCATGCAGGTTTGTCAACTTCTACTTTCTGTTTATAGCATGGCAGGCAATAATATCAAATTTTTGTAATCTTGGTAACATTATGAGGCCATGCAACACAAAAAAGGAGAACTACCTGAGTATAGGTTGTTCCTACTCATGGGACCTCACTGTGTCCACCCACTCTTCTAACTTCTGGATCTAGGTTCTAATATCTTCTGCAGCAGAACAGAGGGAGGTCCAGTTCCAAGCTGTTCAGGGGGGCAGCCCCGTAGAGGGGTAAGAGGGATGAAGACCAGTTTATAACGAAGCGGGAGGTGATAGAGTGTGTCTAGGTCTGCTCTGCCTTCTTTCATGGGAGCTGCAGTGTCAGCTGTATTTCTCTGTTTTCATGTTGCAGGTAGACTTCGTGGTACAGCAGGTTGCTCCACATTTGCACACCTCAGAAAAGTAGACATGTGCAGCCAGGGACATCGATGGAATTCTGCTAAAGGAACAATATTTCAGAGCTGTATTATAGTTATCCATCATTGAAAAATATGGTGCTTGATGCCAAGCTGAATCTTTTCGTGGCTGTGGTGTGTGGACACCTATTTTAACAGGATACAGTCTGGAAATTTTGCTAGTTGTTCATTTCATGCTGGCATCTCAATATTATGGTGGAGTAAATTACTTGGATCACCAGCCCAGGTGGGATTCATATCAGTGATCTGTAAACACTCAGGAGCCAATATTTGGTTTTGAAATAGTTTGATAAAGATGATGAATAATCAACAAGTAGTGTTATTCCACTGCCTGTGGAATATCCAGGAGGAATGTTTGAGCTTATGGTAGTGCCTGCTGCAGTAACTGGAAAGAAATAGCAAGGGTTCAAAATGAGGTAGAGGAAGAGATAAGCTTTATCAAGAAACGTAGCTGCAGCAATCTAAGCAGTTTTTGTATAAACATGGGTGACTGGAGCAAGGAGCACCTGAGAACAGTCAGATTTGTCTGGATACCTTATGGCACTCTGCTTGCAAGGCTGTAGCAATTCCCAATTCATGAGTAGGTACACTCACGGATTCCAAGGGGAGCAAGAAAGTTGATTAAAAAAATAATTGTGATAGACTCTATGAGTGCACTGTTACCAGAAACTAATTCCCCAGGTGACCATGCATTTCTGTGCACAATGAACCGCATGGTTTGGGAAAGAACTATATATAATAAGTGTTCTACCTTTCACTGTTCCTTCTTGTGCTGAGGGGATGTCTCCTAGTGCTGCCTCCAGGGCTTAGGAACTGGGTGTAGAATCCCAGCCAGAGGCTGCTTCCCCTGAGAAGAAATTGTCCTGATGGTAAAGAATGGGATTCTTCTTCCATCCTCTTCATAGAATCATAGAACACTTTGGGTTGGAAGGGACTTGTAAGGGTCATCTAGTCCAACCCCCCTGCATAGTAGTCTTCTCATTTCCCAGATACCTGCTGGATCTGTGCTTGCATCATTTATATCCTGATAAAGATACAGGAGTTGTGACTTATTCAAGACGTGGCACTTTTGGTCCAGGTGGTCAGACTGCAGTATCCCACTGCCCTGACTGAAGTAAAAAAACAGAGAAGTCTAAATGAAAGCTGTATCTGCATCTATAGGTTTAAGTAACTCGGGTGTATAACTCAACACGAGACTTGGTAAGCAGTACCAGTTCCACAGCCTTAAGATCTCAGTGTCTTGTCAACAGAAAGCCACAGGCAGGACTTGTAGTTTTAGTTGACAAAAGCTGTGGATTTTTTGTAGCTAACAGTTTTGCAATTTGATTTCAGACAGCAAGAGACAAACCATGGATTCAGCATTCGTGTCGGAAAATGGCTATCTTGATTTGCTGCACAGTAATATCGATCCATTGCATCTGTATACTCTCCTTGATCCGAAGTCATCTGGAAATGAAGAAGGTGACTTCTCTGCAGGTTAGTAAAACAGTAAAAAATGCTGGATTATTTTAGTCTTCATGCTGTAAGTTATTACCAACGCCTCTCAGTTACGTAGCCATCTAATTGCAGTTTATCATGGTGGCTGGACTAAATTCAGCAGGCACTTGGTCTTACAGTATAGCTTTGTCTGTATCTGTACATAAAATAGTGACTGCTTCCAGGAACTATCACGTGTTTAAAACTGTACATATTTACAGCTTCCTGCTCAGTGAGTCTAACAAAACATACTATGCATGTCGCTCATCAAGGTCTGAGGCTAGTGTCTTTGGCTTGGATATCGTTCAAGTAAGTAGTTTATTTGCAGATGTTGCTATCGTAAGCTGGTCAAGTGTAATTGTCAACGCTTTTGTAGTTTTGAGCCAAAAGCTTTGCAAACCAAAGACTTTCAGATGAGTTTGTGGTGAAACCAGTTGGCAAACAAACTAGCATTTCATTTCCTTCTGAGATCCTAATGCACCAACACAATGGATTTTCATTACCAGCTGCCATTTTACAGCTTCTGGGGGCACAGACCAGTGATTTTATGATTCTGTGATAGAGGAGAAAGCAGAAAGGCCAGGGTGTAAAGATGACAGTTTCTTGCACATAAATTCCTACATCTAATCAGATCAGGAGGTTGTCCTGGCTCTCAAACTTTCTGCTCCTGGATTTGCATGGAGGTTGTGGAACATTCTGCTCTCCCTGGGCTTGCTGGTATAAAAGTATCTGTGCTGCTGGCTGTGTTGTGGAGCAGTAGCTAAGCTTATTTTAAACAAATGAGCTGGACTGTGGGTTGAGATTGGCAATGAAAGGAGAACAGATGCATGCCAGTTATTGAGTCCTATAGCTCTGTGCCCGATAGGTATAAAACATTACCATATTGGAGGGTACAACCTAGCATCCTTGTTGCTTTCATGAGTGACCAGTGTCAGCAGGTACATGAGCAAATCAGTGGAGAACTGAGCAACAGAATCTGGAATCATCTTTGTGATTAATTATTTCCCAGGTTGAGCTTTGCTCTCTCACCTTCTGACTGTTCATAACACCTGCAGGAGTGTTTCTTCACTCCCATGGCCTCAATTGCTCAGCAGCTGAAAGTAGGATGAATTAGGGATCAAGGACTGACTCTTGTTGTATCAGAAATGTTTCACTGATTTGATTACTTCTGAGCCTTAGCAGTGCCTGAGATGATGTAGATAAATAGAACATTGTTGGTTCATGGCGCCGGTTAGTGGAAGCTGGACATCTCTGCTGTGAAGATGTTAGGGTGGTCCCTGGCATGGTTTTGGCCTTGGCCAACTAGCAGTTTCACAGCCAATTTGTAGCTGCAGTTCAGCCGTCAGCATGGACCCAGCATCATTCTGAACAGGGAATTTGGATGGTACCACCATTTCCTGAAGAGTATGAAGGTTTAATAATATGGATGAGCCCAGGCCATACATGTATGCCTTAGTGTCATAGAACGAACGCTGGAACAGTTTTATTTACTGGGAGAGATGAAGTCTGAGAGTTTAGCACAAGAAAAATGTTGATTTCTGGGTAACTATAAATTACTAAGAGTTCAGTTCTGTTCCTGCTTAGCCAGCATACAATGAAGAGACAAAGCCTTATGCTGAAGCAAGAAATCTGCCTGTTCTTCATGTCCTGCTGTCTGGGCTTTTTACTCCTTGGTTATGGTATTCGTTGAGCCAGTGTGCACTCCTTTTTAATTCTAGATCCTGAAGTTGATGCCAGCAACTGTGATCAGATCAATAATATGGATTATCTGTGTGCATTGGAAAATGGTGAAAATGGGGATGAATTGTATCTCTGTTCCAACACCATAGAAGCTTATGCTAGAATAGGTATGGAAGCAATTTTTGTGTTTTAAGCCATTATTTTCCAATCACTTCCTATAGCTATTTCTTACAAATTCCATTTTCAGTCTAAAGCAGTGACATATACTCAAGTGGCCTGTCCTTCATGCATGGCAGATCTAGCCCGGGCACCTAAACTTGTGCATTGTGGGGAAACAGCTTGTGGTTGTTGGGGGAAAATCTCTCTATTAATGGCTCCTTCTACTTAATACTTCCTGTTTCAACTTCTCCTTTCTCTTGTTCTTTATTTCCTGAACAACAATTTACAAGAAAAATTTAATATAACTCTTCAATTTCACTTATACTGCAGAACTCTGTTAGTGAGGGTAAGCTTGCAAGAGTTTTACTGTGAAATTTACTGTGTCATTACTGTGTTCCTTCTTTTTTTTTTCCCCTTCATGCTAGCTGAATTAGCAGAATATGTACTCAAAGATCAGCAGGAGAAGCAGGTGGAAGACACTTTTGGTAAGATGTGGCAAAGATTAATTTTCTCTGTGACAGCATTCTGGCTAACATCTGTGCTGTGTTATACTTCATCCCCACAATCTGAACACTAGTAATTCTTCTGTGCATGTGGTATCATCTTCTTTCCTCCTGGGAACTGTGTCCGAGGATTTTCTTGGCAAACTTGGAGGATTTTCTGTGTTTTTGCAGGCCTTTCTCAAAGATGGCAGTTTTATCTCTGACCAGGTTGCTGATCATGTCACCATGGCCATAGTCTATGCACAGCTTAATTGTCTTGTGCAGCGTGTGCCCTCAGTTAGCATCGGACTTATTCTGAGTGCAACACAGATGATATACATTAGTTCATTAAACCTGACCATCCCACAGGACTTAGCATGCGTATCAGTGCAGTTCATTCACACTGATTCCTGTCCAGGATGCACAGAGCTGCCTGCGGAAGCGTGTCAAATATTACTTCTCTCCCTGATCCACACAGCAATGGTATAATATACATGCAGTACATGATTCCTTCATTCAGTGCTTGACCAGAGATGATTGCTTGGCTTTTGGTACAAAATCATTGTTTTGGTAGTGGCACAAATGTAGCTGTTTACTATTTCAGAATATATATACTATTATGTGGCTGTTGGGAAATCCGTAGAGTCAGAAAGATTCATGGAATATCTGTGTATCCTGTTGAATGCTTGAGCAAAGTAATTTGGAAAAACTTACCAAAGGTCAGTCTTTCCCTAAGACAATTCTGGCTACAAAAAGCTCATGTGACTTTTTAAATGCTTTTTACTGCTCCCTGGTGTGTTTAGAATTTGGGATTTTTTTGTACTGAATGGCAAAATTTATATTGGTTTTAGAGGAAATGAAATACTGTGTTAGTGGAATCATAGAATCATAGAAAGTTTTGGGTCGGAAGGGACCCCTAGAGGTCATCTAGTCCAACCCCCCCGCAGCGAGCAGGGACACCACTAACTAGATCAGGTTGCTCAGAGCCCTGTCCAACCTGGTCTT
>Ga0065711_1033083_pt1 | contig 26144 bp, 21 predicted proteins | sample Hoacrofraction12_FD_59098 | JGI IMG/M metagenome (GOLD analysis project Ga0065711, IMG submission 59098) | Hoatzin crop microbial communities from Cojedes, Venezuela - Epithelial fraction 12 v2 (version 2) | ecosystem: Host-associated > Birds > Digestive system > Esophagus > Crop | place... | reverse complement strand
TCCCCGTCCCCCCCCCCCACTGCTGAGCTCCAGCTCTAAATTATCTTTTTTCTTTTCTTTCCTTTTTTGAATGGTGGGTACTTAAGATCTTGAGTCATACATGTAAATATAGCCACTGCCCGGTTGGTCAAAGACAGCTGTTGTGCACATGTGGAAGCACAGCAGCTGCATTTCTGATCTATTGCCTGGTATCCAGCAACTGGGCGGCTTCCGAGTGCGCACAGCGTGGTGTTCCTGCTGGCTACAGGAGCAGCTCACAAGCCGAGTGGACCTCCGGTCCTTGGGTCAGCTGTAACCTACCACCCCAGCGGACGTTTGCCGAGATGTGTGTGCCGCCTGAGCCGGGCCGGGGGAACGGGCAGCAGGCTGCTCCCTGCGACCGCCCACCGGGACTTTTCGGCCGAGCTTTTTCAAAGCAGCTGGTGGCTTTGCTTGGTCAAGATGGTGCCTTGAAGATGCGCACCCACGGCTTAGGAGGGCACTGAATTCAGGGCACTAAACACACCCCATCCATTTTCCAGGGCTCCTGCCAGGCACTCAGGCCTCAGTGCCCCACCTCCGAGCTTAGCCGTCCCTTCTGGAATCTTTGGATGCTTCAGTGGTAGTTTCCAAAACTTTGATGCAAAAGGTGATGACTCTTTGCTTGCAGGCTACATGGGTGCCTCTGCCATGAGGAGATGCCCTCCGCTTCCTGCAGCTCCACAGCTGCTGTGGTGGGTGGCAGGCCTCCAGGTCGGAGTCCTTGCACTGGCGGCTTGTTGGCGCTCAGAAGACACAGCGCAGGGAGGAGGCTGTGCGGGCTCTGCCCCAGCTTGGGCCCTCGGGCAAGAGGCTGGGTTGCTTTTACAGCCAGTGCTTAACCTTGCTGCTGAGATTTGTCAACAGGGAGGCCAGGTAGCAGCTGATATGATGGCAGGTGAAATAATGCAGATGTCTGTCCATTAGGAGCACAACTGTTAGCTTTTTCACACAATGTGTACTTCAAAACACGGCTCTGCATAAATGATGCCCTCCCCCGCAAAAGAATGCCTCCCTACAATGAAGTGTTACAGAAAATTTGGTTGTATTTTGAGGTTTTTTTTGTTGTTGTTTTCTAACTCGAAGTCTCTCTCTCAAGCCTCCTTCTGCTGGGCTCATGATGACTTGGCAGGTGTAGGAGTATAAGAAAAGAATTCTGCTTGAAAAAATGTCCACTTTTAATATTTTTTTAACATATATGCCGTATTAAAAATATACGTAGATGCAGAATGAAAACAAGACAGTTCTTGCTGTCCTGAGAAGCTGTTCTTGCTTTGTACACAAACTGAGGCATTTTCTGTCACCACACACGTACACTGGTGTATGGATCAGAAAAGATGGATTAGGGAAAGTTGATTTCTTAATATTGCACAGGTGTACAACCATGTTATGGCCGCCTGCTGCATAGGACAGTGGCTCTTTATCACATATCAGCATATGACACTAATACCCCTGTTTGGGTGCACATAGTGTTCTGCTGTCGGAGGTGCGGTTTTTGGCAAGGCTGGAGAGGCTCATTGCAGGAGGACGGTTGATGTTTTGGTTGAGATTAGCTTTTACATGGAAGCTGAGAGTAAGACTCCAGGGCCAGAACTACCACCAGAGTTGCACTGAGCTGCTGCCTGACTGCCGGTGCGGACAGGGTAATTTGGTCCTGCTCAGCCCCCTCCTCGGGACACTGAGACGCTGTCAAACGGCGCAGAGCACACCGCTCCCAGCGACAGCCGTGTCCCCTCTCCTCTGCCCGCCACCGTGCTCTTGGACTCGCTCCCACACCTTCTCTGCCTGTTTTAACCGAACATTTCAGCCTACATCTTAAGGCATTGCCTCAATTAAATGAATGGGTATAATACTTTACAACAGAACTGTAACGATTTCCACAAGTAGAGACCTCTTTTAAAACCATCAAGATATAATCAGGGCTTCCCAGATCAATCTCTGAAATACCTTTCAAAATTATACCAGAGAATTTGCATGCTTGTCTTTTAATTACTAGGGTAACTATTGATGTGTAGCACAAAAAAACCCCACATGGAGTCACTCTGTACTGTCTGTTACAGATACAGTGCAAGCAGAGAGCAAGCCCACCTCGGCCCCAGCATGACTTACCGTCCTCCTGTCAAAGCTAGCGCTGCCTTCCCTTCGCCCGAGCCACCAGTGAAAGGTGGCGCAGGGGATTCAACACACGAGCCGTTAACAGCACCACGTACTCAAAGGAGGTACTTGTCAAGGCCCTGGCAGTTACTATCCACACCCCAGCAGAAATAACCATAACAATTTTTCAGCTGAATAGACCTTAACACTGCCCTAACTGAGGGCAAAGGGCAATTCACATGTATTTTAATGTTAACATTAATTTAATTTTTATCAAAGAAATACCCAGATTTTTTTTTTTCATTGGTTAGTGTTTAAACCCTCTAACTTCCTTTTAGGAAGTATCTTTTCTTGTTCAGTGAAGCCAATAATAATTCTGCTTCTTGGAAATTTGTATGCTCTTAGGCTTTCCTTCTCTTTTGCTTCTTGGAAATTTGTGTGCTCTTAGGCTTTCCTTCTCTGGCCTCCTCTGGCAATTTTTATTATTTCATTGATCTTTGGTGAAAAAAAAATAGCTTTTTCTGAAATGCTGACAAAATGTGTACATGCTAATTTTACAACTAAAAAAACAAAAAAAATTCCGCTACAATCTTTTAATGCACAATGTTCCCTTATTCATTGTGTGGCCCTTCTCTAAGGAGAGAGTTCTCCGGATTCCGTCAGGGCCACTCCCAAGCCATGCCGGGTTCGCCAGCCTGCTGCTTAAGGATGGAACTGCTGAGCGGCCGGGCTGAGCGCAGGCCTGCAGAGCCCCACCATCCTCCCGGCGGTGCAGACTCCTCGGAAGAGGCGTTGCGTCCCTCACAGAATGGGCCTGGCAGGTTGGTGCAAGTAGAGAGCCCACAGAGAGACCTCCCGGAGCCTCCCGAGGTTATCATCTGCTGTATTTCTTCATCAGTAAGGACGACCACAGCCTTCCTTTTCAATTTCAGCCTTTTTTCTTTGTATCTTCTTGTCTTGTAGGAGAATCCTTTCGCCCCTCCCTCCAAATCAAGCCTTAAACCTATTCAAGGTGAAAGAAGAGAGGAAGGAAAATGAAAAAGAAACAAGAATATAGCCAACCTTTTTAATTAGAGTATATTGTACTTCCAAACTGGATACACTAGAAATTGGCAATGCAACGTAAGATGCAAAGGAATATACCAGTTACTGTCAAAATGACCCTGTACAGCCTTATAATGCAAAAAGCTTTATACAATACAAATTTTTATTAATGTACACAAGCCTTGACAGAATGATATTTGAACATAATACAACAAGTAAAAAAAAAAGACAGGAAAATAGTGCTGAGAACTTTAACTGAATTACCGAAATGAAAAGCACGCTAGCTTTTGTTAAAGAATGCATAGTGAAAACCAGTATGAAGTTACCTTTATGGTGGGGGGGAATTTATCAGAACTGTCGGTCATTAGTTGGTAGGGGCAACCTCTGGAGAACATTCCTTTCTTTAGCCTTGGACTGAAAACCATTTACTTTAATAGGCATGAGCTCTGATAAATACTGTATTTCTTTTTCTTAAAAAAACAAAAACCTCCTAACATGTTTTTCCTTACAGAGAATACTTCTGTAACGTGCCAGAAAGAATTAGTTTTTCCTTTCCAAAGTGCTAAACGCATTTCCCAGGTACATGAAAGGTTACTGTGTCAGAGACTGGTACGGCGGAATATTGTCAAACGTGTGACGTTCGCATGCTGACAGCTCACTCTTGGAAGTTCCAGCCCTATTTAAACTGCCGTTTGGTTTACATAAAGCGTACTCCCAATATTCCTACTTCTGCCTCCTGGACAGCTGTACTCTACCTGTCAGTCTGAAAAAATAAGCTGCGTGCTTTGGAAGTGTTTGCTCTTCTATGGTGGGGTCAGAGATATTCGCACTGAGTGTATTTTAGAGAACTGGTATCGTTTCTGGATGCAGACTGCATATTTCCTGCTGTCAAGATACTATATTTTTTTTTAGGCTTTGAGTGTTTACTAATACAGCAATCTCTATTTTGTCTGTACTCTGGGGCAGGGGTTACCAGGAGTTGAGATGGAGTGAAGCATGGCAAGCAGGGCACTGAGTTAGGCAGGTCACTTACAAAGGGTTGTACATACTTGGGAACAGATGGCTTTTCTTTACTGCGTAGACAGACAGAACTGCCACGTGCTCGTTAGAACCAAAACTGTCTGCTGGAATATAAACAAAATGATGGGACTTCTGTGTCCTTTTAATTAAGAATTCCAAATGATAACCTGCTGCTATTTTGGATACTTCCCCTTTGTAAATAGTTTCCAGTATGTTAACAGGAGCGCGCAGATTAGGATGTTCTCCCTGAACAGGAAGAGTCTGGTCATGACAGGGGAGAATGTTTGGCCATCTCAGTGCAAAACATATGTAGGAAACTTGCAAATAGGTTAAATGATGCAAATACTCAAAAAAGTATTTCTACACAAGCTTCATTTAAGAACTAATGAAGGGTGAGTTGTGTTTGTAGTCATGCATAAGGCTAAGAGCCCTTGGGGGCCCAGCCATGCCCTCCTGGACCGGGGGGTTGCTTCAGCGTTGTCACCAGCAAGGGGTCAGCTCCAACCGCCCTGCTGGATCCCCACAACCCCACTGCAACCTGCAGAAGAAGTTCCTTCAGGACAGCACGAGGGTAGGGGGACAGCATGTGAGATGTGACTCAGGGCACCTCCTACAGCGGCTTGGCCAAGGGACAGAGAGGGCACTCTGACAAAAGCTAGGTCAGACATTTCTAGTACCTGGTGACAGACAGCGAGATCCGAATCCAAGAGACACCGTTGGAAACAATAATCCAGTAAGAAAGCTTCTCTGTAAGTCACATGGTAATATTGAAATGTTTCACATTTTATACTTCTAATTTTAATGCAGAGTATTTTTAATCCCGATCTTCCTGGATATTAAGTTGTCAAAGAAACACAAATCAATTAACAGTCAGTTAGCTTCTCTTAATTTAAGATCACTCTTGGCATTTTGAGATTAACAAAGGTTACAGAACCAATCCGCATTTGCTTCTTCCTGCAATAAAGTGCTACATACAACATGTCATTTTAATGACCACAATTAGGAGCGTTAAGTAAGTATAAAGTTAGCTTCCTAGCAGTGTACACGCTATCCGCCACTAACGAAAAGAAGTATTACTAATAACATGGAGGGTATCGATAGGACTGCAGAATTTGCAAGTACGATTGAAATACTGAGGGTATAAAAGAGAACTGTATGGTTCAAACAGCATCTTTTTATAATGTTATATTTCAAAGAAGTTACTGGTACCTTTTCAAATAAACAGTTTTCTTACCTTCAGCCCACAGATACATTTTTTCCTTTTTTTTTTTTTTTGCAAGTGAGAAACAAACTAGTGCAAGACTAAAGCACTGTGCAAAACTGCCTTTTTTTTTAGTCTGAGTATTTATACCCAGAATTTATCCATACCCTTTTTTAATCCCTTTGTCGGATTTTTTCCACCATAGAATTCTAGTTACACAAGTTGTTCCTGCAAACTAAAAGGTAACCACTGCATAACACAGTATGTGTGTGTATATATATATATATATATAAAAAAATATTTATATGCCCTTTTAAACCAAAAGATGTATGCTATGGCCCAGACGTGGGTGTTTGTTACACCTGGGTAACCATTACGCATTGGGCCTGCCGTGTGGTTGTGTAGGGTAACACGCTGCACATGTGTGTGCACGTACATACGCTTTTCATTGTCATACTCTTGTCCTGCAGTGCTGAAAGCAACTTTTTTTCCTCAGCGGTTCTACCCCAAATCCTCAAACCTTGACGACTGGGTACAAGGCGTCAAACAACTCAAGGAAGCTGCAGACAGCACTGAAATAATGCCCCGATCCACCCTGAACCAAGCGTGACTCCTGCCGCAGCTCTGCTCAGGGGGAGACGGAGGGAGGGAGGGAGGGAGGGAGGGAGGGAGCAAGTGTGTGATAAGGGGAAAAGAATAATAATTAAATAAGCCAATACAAGGGATGTGCAAAAGTAATGTCACGGCACGCTCCAGGCAGACTCTCTTTCACGCGTCTGCACGCACACAAAGCCCCAGAATAAAATGCATCAATATGTAATTGTACAAGTGCTGATTGCCATTAAGGACACTCTTTTTCAGCTTAACAAGACAAAATAGTTTCTTAGATAAGAGTACTGGGAACATGCCTCTGAAGGTAGAAGTATGCAGTAGGTCACCTCTTGAAGATTTAATAAAGCAGCTTTCATGTCAATGCAATAATTATACACACAGAGCCATCTTCTAAACTTTACTAACGATATAGTACAAGTGTTCGTTACCTCTTCGGTCTATGTTTTGCAGCAACGTATACCTGCTGGGTTTGTCGGGGTATTTTTGGTACAGAATGTAACTGCCCTCAGACAGTTTCTGCCCTTTCTGTTAGTCCAAGGTAGGCAAGGAAGGAGTGTTTAGGTGAAGAGGCACCTCCAGGTGCAGTCTGAGGTCTGGGTGGATGGAATGTGAGATCATAGTGGTTTTTGGGGAAAAACATTGTTAAAGGAATAAGGTGGGCAAACTCTGAGTTCCAGTATTTATCGAAGCACAGGGAAGTGCCGTTGATGGCCAAGGCTTTCACTGCCAAGTTCGGCTCTGCCCCGCTGCCGTGGGCAGCTGACATAGCCACTGTTTGCAGAGCCTGGGAGGCAGACATAACTGAGAGGGGTGACAGGAGGTTTCTGGAGCTGTTCACTGGTAGGAGTGGACTGGCTTCCTTGGCGATTGAATACTGGCCCTTCTTCTCCTCTTCAGAGCAGTCCCCATTCTGGTGCTTCTTCACGTGGCGGCTGAAGACAAAAGGGTGTGTAGTCTTGAACAGGCACTCGTCACAGCTGAAAGTCTGGCGTGGAGCATGCTTCAGTTTCTTGTGCAAGTTGAGATTGTCTTTGCGTTTGCAGCTGTAGCTGCACTGGTCACAGTGAAAAGGGCGCTCACCGGTGTGGACACGCACGTGCTCAATCAGTTTGTTGGCGGTCTTGGACAGGTAGCCACACTGGTCGCACTTGTAATGGTTGCCAAGGCGGTGTTCTCGGATGTGCATCTCCAGCTCCAGCTGATTTGCTTTCACTGTCTGGCAGATCCGACACTTGTACTCCATCTTGTAGTGAGTCTTCAGGTGGCACTCCATTGCTGCGGGGCGGTTAGTGGAGTAGATGCAGAATGGGCACCTGGCAACACAGCAGGGAAAGGCAGGGACAGAGAAAAGAGATGTCACTCAGCTTGAAGACCTGCATTCCTGGTTCAACCCTGTCAGCCCTTCTCTGACCTATTGAAGAGGAGGAAAAGGCACTTAGTTCTCCATATAAAGCCCCTTTCGAATACTTGGTTCGCCCTCACACGTCTGTACTTAGAGGAGGTTTGCCCATTTCACAGTGGCAGAGCTCGCGCATTCCTAGGAAAACACTGACTGAGGCTGAAGGAGCATCCCCTTAATCTACTGGCTTACCTTGAGGGGGAAGCCTCTGCAAAGCAGGCCCGGTAGTGCAGAGTGGGTGACTGATTCACAGGTACTTTGTGTAACGACATTCCTAGTGTTTGCACAAAGTCACTTTGGCCATTTTTTCCATTAAGAAGTGGTTTAAAGCGAGTGTTTACAGATGAGTATGAAAGCAGCTGTTTAAGTAAAGATGGAATAAACTTGTAATACCGCATGTACAGCAAAAGCTTAGGAAATAGCTTTTACGTGACCTTGCACAATAAGCTTGCTGGGTATCCGGGTAGGAGCAGCTGAGACCTGGTCTGCTAGGGTGATGCGTAGGGATTCCCATTTCTGGGAGACAAGCGAGCTGTGCTCGAAGTGTGTGTGGGGGGGGTGTTTGGCAGCGGTTGCCCACCACCACCTCTGCCACAGCAGGAATTGTTCCTGTGTGGGAACAGGATGTGGGCTCCGCTTACTCACAGCGGCAAGCGTCCGGACCGGGGTGGACATGGCAAAGGGCCTCGCCCCTGGTTCCGGCACCAGGAAGGGGCAGGAAGGCTGGAGGAGGGATTCCTGAAAGCTTGGACGGGAGCCTGAGCTTAACAAGCGTGGGGCACCAACAAACCCAAAACATCCTTGCTTTTGCTTTATGTAGCAGAGAGGAGGTTGGTGAGGACAGCCACCAGGCAGGGATCTCTGCTGCATTAAACAAAGCACCCTCCCTTTCACATCTAACTGGTGAGCTGAGGGAGCAGGTCTAGCTACAAAGATACAACGAAGGCACCCGGCTGCTGTCTTACAGATGTCTCCGCCTGCGTTCACTGTTCAGCCCGTCTGCCAATTGTGTTGTACCATTTCAGATCATTTCCAAGCGGAGATCCTCTCTCCCCCTGTGTGTTTTCCCCTGCTACAACTGGTTGCATATACAGAGCTAATATTAATCTACCTGCTAGTCGAGGGACTTTTGAGCACAGTGAGGTATACAGGAGGACAAACAGATACTAAAACATCTGGACACTTTTCCTGATGCGCATCAAGTACTCTGATCCAGAGAGGGAGCCTGGCACTGAGGCTGCTAACGTGATTAGCTCTATTGCAATAGAGGACTCAGCTGTCTATGCACACATACCTCTCCTGGGCTGGGTGCTCTCTGGATCAGAATCTCAGATTTTGACCTGGAGCTGGAGGAATCATGTTTTTTTCTCTTCCCCCACAGCAAACAGGAGACAGAAAAATACAATTTACTTAGATCTCTTCAGGCTCTTCTGGATGCCTTAAAAAAAAAATAAATCAGAGCTTTTTCTTAGGTGCAGCTTTCAAGGTACCTAATTATTACTTGAGTTGGGCAGGAATAACTTATATAGACTGAGAAGCCCATTCTGGCAGGAAGGTCTGAGTCATAGGTTTTTCCTTGCTAACTAGAACAGATTCTGTGCAGCTTAAACCCAAAGTGCACTAGACAACTGCTCTGTACGCCCAAGACAGACAGACATCCCATCGTTCTGGCACACTACTTGTTTCTCAATCTGGTCTTCTTCCCAGATTCAGTCATCACATCTCAAGTGACCGCAGATCTGAGCTCATGGAACTACTGAGCTGGAGACCAGACGCTGCCTGGCAAACAGAACCAGTTTTCAAAAACTGCAGCACGAACTGCTAGAGCTACTTGTGGTAAGGTTAAACATGGTGTGCTCATCATGCGACAGTTACAGTGCACTGGAAACACTGGTTTGCTGAGCAAGAGCAACAGAGGGAGGGAGTCCTGTGCTGAACCGTAGCTGGGCTCAGAGTGCCTCCAGCCTCTTTTCCTGCAGCAGCTGGAACAAGCAGAGAGCAGGGATGTGATGTGCATCTTGCATAATGTCACACTGCCCACCCACGGAGAGCAGGCATACGGCCCCACAGTCACTCCTTCCCTCAGGGGTCCAACTTGGACATAAGGGCACACTCACTGTCTAGAAACACTGCCTTAGCCAAAGGGCTTTTTTCCTAAAAGAGCGTATTACTCGTTACATGTTAGTTTACACAATAGTGATCATTCCGGGGCATTGAAAGCAAAGCAGGAAGCATCAAGTTACTAATTCTTGGAGCGGACTGACTTTGCATTACAGTCGACAAAGGTCAGAACCTTTAAGGTCATAACTTCATCCCTAGTTGCAACAACTGTACGGGATTTAGTCTCTGAGCCAGGTGCAGAATAGAGCCTGTGCTATGTCCTCTCCTTTGCTCTGATGCTTTGACAAAAACCTCTCCTAGTTTGCCAACACCTCTGGGCAGTGCTGCCTCATTCTCTGTAGGACCCACCACGTACTGTCTCCTCCTATTTGATTTGAACAGGGAAAGGACCGTGGTTTGTTACAGCTCTAAGACCAGCGGATACTACATCTGCTGCCAGCTTACCGATGTGCTATAACGATGCAAGCCTACACTAAAGGACTGGGCTTGGGTCATCTAAATAAAAGGAAGCTCCAAATCTGGATTATCAGACATTTAACTAACCCTTTCTAATTGACTCCCTTTTGTCCTGCCCCACAGTATTAGAGGTGCTTAACACAGTAAAAGTTTGTGTACTTGCTTTCCTTACTTGAGCCCACCGGTGGGGACAGTGTGGCATTTCTTGTGCTCCAGTAATTGTTCAGGTGTCTTCATGAACTTGTGGCACACATCACACTCAAACATCCGTGTGATCAGGTGGATTTGCAGATGGCGTTCAAACATATTTTTTGTTTTGCAGACGAAGTTACAGAAAACACATTCAAAGCCTGAAAAACAAAACAGGAAAATGTATTCCTTACCTTGTGGCCAGATGGATGGCATAGACAGTGACAGTTTGTATTTGCTTAACAGTGTCTTACCTTTCTCTGACTTCTCTTCAGTGTTCACTGAGGTCTGGCTACCAGGCACTACAGAAATGACTAGCAGGTTGTTTGAACCCTTGTTTTTTGGGGTTATATCTGCATCTTCTTTGCTGTTGGCAGAGTCGCTCAGTGCTGACAGCGAAGATGAAGATGGACTGTTAGATTCACTGGGTGTCTTGCTCTCTTCAGCTGAAAAGCAGGAATAAAGAGCAACAACTAGTACAGCAGATTAGATGGAATCTCAGTAATCCTGTTTTAAATTTCAGGAAAAATATTTATATTTAAAGTTAATTCAAACATGCTTATAAACAAGTCTGAAATTAATCTGTTAAGAAATCATAGTTGCATCTCCGTCTTTTTTATTAGTGTTTGCACTCAGTTTATCCTAGAATTGAATCTGTCTGTAATGGCAGTGGGAAGGCGGCATGCAACTCTACCTCATTACCAGGCTTAAAAAAATCCCAAGAAAATGCTTTGATCTGCTCAGAATTCAAAAACAATAAAGAATTCGTCAGTCAGGAAACAGAGCTTCTGTAGGTTTGGGGTGAAGAAACCAAAAGTGATGACTCGCCCCAGCTAAACTTCCCCTACCTCTTGTTTATGTGGGTCCAATGGCTAAACCTGGGAGGAAGGGCAAAGGAGAATAAATCTCACTCGTTGTACTGAGCAGTGTCCTCAGTAACGGTTGTAAGAGATAACCCTGTGGTCTCAAGATTTATCTGTTTTTATTAGGACCTCTCATTGAAGATAAAAACCCCATGTTATTTAACTGGATCTGAAGCTGAAGCCCATCAGAGTTTCCTTATGTGTACAATAAATGCATGAAGTTCAAATCCCAAACGCTACCACACGCTGGAAATGAACAAGAGTGAGAGTTCTCACATGAGAACTGCCGTGAGCCAACAAGGCAAGGCTGGGCAAATTATTACCTCCCACCTATGTCTTGGTTTAACCAGAGCTGTATTAAAAAGGGACTTTACTAAAACTTCATATTCTCTGTGTGATAAAGTACTCTGATCAAGGTCTTCGCAAACACCAGCACCTATGTGCCTAGCTTTAAACTGATGAGTGGCACCTGTAAGTCTAAGAGAAAACCGTAGGAATGCACTAATGAAATCTGATGACTCGAGCTGTCAATAGGGAAGAAGACTGGGATATCATATAGAAAGATTCACTGCCTTTGGCGACCAAAGTAATAGAAATGGAATGAAATTTAATAGTACAGAGTACAAGGTTATGACCTGAAGGGCCAGTAACAATAATTTTTGCTACAAATGAGGAGTGCTTAAGTTGGAAATATTCAAGGAAAACAAAAGAAGAATTTGAGCAGAAAATGGGATGAATATGAGCAATCAGTGAGGGGGATCATTCAAGGAAGGTAAATATGATCACAGAAATGTTCTTGTGTGAGCTATTCCCAGTAGCTGCTGCTGTTTTACACTGGCACCACTACCTATTTCATTTCACCATGTACAGCTGTGATTGCAAATGTCAAGAGCAGGGGTTCTAACAAGAACATATGCAATGAGTGATTGGTACAGTGAGAAAACTGTGTTTCATATAGGAAAAGGCTCAATGTACATTTAGAGGGGAGAGATTTGTTCTCCATAAATATACTAAGGGAATAAATACTGTGGAGGCAGAGAAGAAAAGTAGAGGGAGCAAGAGGTGAACTGCTGTTTCAGATAAAGGACAGTTCTGGCACAGGAACAACATATGTGTATTCGGATTATTAGTAAGACATATGTGGGAAATTTTAAAAAGGTCCCTGATCTTTAATGCAGGAAAATCTGTAGCTGCCTGTCTGTAGAAGTAGTTGGTTTAAAACAATTATACTTGTTTGAAGACAAATGCCACCATCCTTACAAACAGGCCTCTTATGACTTGGTAACACCAAGTGACCCAGAAAATCCACTCCATTTTTCACTCCCTGTGTTCACCATATATGTAAGCATTTGGCTGAACTGCCAGGTGAATGGCTCAGTTTGACAGGGTGAAGGAATAATAAAGAGTTTTTTGTCTTTCTTCAAAGGACAAGCAGCGGCTCCAATCTTTTCGCCATGATAGGAAGATACAGTAGAGTACAGCTCAGTTTTGAGCTCCAATGCGAACTTTTCACGTGCCTATGGGTGGTGCTTTTCATTTGCCTTCACTTCCTATATATAAAGTGGAGTTAGATGCAAACACCTCCGATAGCCGGGAGTAGTGCTGAGAGCTATGCTGGCATAAAAACCCATGAGGGCTTTCCAGTAGTTTGTATTTCTGGAGTTACATTTAAATTATGTATCTGTGAGCACAAACAACTGCATTCTTCTCTCGCTTCTCCACTCTTCCCTGTTTTCCCAATTTTATTCTTGGTAGGACAGGGAAAGCAATTTACCAATGGAAAAATTGTGCTGGATGGAATTCAGGTTCAGTATTGTCAACACAATTGTTAGTAGTTTGTGGCAGCAAAATGCTTCTGCCTGGTGCTGTAAGGGAAATTAAGTAAAATGATTCTAATTTTCTTCTCAAATTATGCCAGACTTCATTAGTTGGACTAAACATATGGAGCTTGTTTGAAAACCGCTATTGCTCTTGTCTTTGGATATTAAGTGAACAGGACCAGGGAGAGAACACATGACTTGTTCTGTTATTTAATAAAAAATTACATTTATGGTATTGCTGAATCACAGTGTCAACTAAACATCAGCGTGAAATTCCAGACTGATAGACTGGGAGGCAAACACACTGAAGAACAAAGCTCAACATATTGTGTATTTCAAACTTACAGCCAGGTATGCACAATTAGCACACAAAGTCACCTTATCATCACTGAAGTCAAACCACAATTTTGATGAAATAGTAAACCAGTCAGAAAAACAAATGAAGTTATGCTGACTTCAACAGGAGAGGGGATTTGGGGGATAAGGCGACTAGGAAGAAGGAGGGCTAAGTAGTACTTCATTTATTCCACTAAGCTTGAAAATTGATCTGCACTACCAGATTATGTGCCTGGCTGGAGTCCAATTCACTTCAACTTTGAGAGATCAGGCCTTAATTAGCAAGAGTTTCAGTGAAAGTCGAGTGCTAATGGGAAGAGTGAAGGTTGCACCTAAAAAGCAAGGAAGAGGGAGATCACTGCAGCTGGGACAGAGGGATCATCACCTGTGTGCTTGCTGTTGACATGAGCCTTCATATCTGCCTCTTCCATAGTGACAAAATCACACGCTGTACAGCAAATGGAGAACATCCACTGCTCTTTATCCACGTGGAGGGACATATGACTGACAAACTGGACATTCATCTCTGTCTCAAACCCACACACATGACAGCTGCAGGCAGAAGGGAATTCAAGAGCAAGAAACATTAAAAAACAAACCACAAACAGAAGCATGTTGCCTTTCTCTGAATTTGCAAGAAAAAACTCACTTGCACAGATTTCTTCTCTTCCTCACTGTTGAATGTTCACTGCAAGATTCTTTTGTCTGCTGAACTGCCTTTGAACTGATGGCCATGCCAACGTGATTAAGGGCAGGCACAATGCAACAATCCTGTACATGCTATGATGACGCTAAATAATCATAAAGTTAATTAAAAACTACAGAATCCAGATGCTGCGCATCACCTAGCTGATTCCTTTGGGCAATACGAGGCATTGCAGCTTTGCCAAGACGTTTAGTATGGCTGATACACTGACAAACAGAGAGCTTGCTGCACACTCCAGGAGTTATTTTCAGGCCCTGGAATGGTTCCCATGCCAGACTGGGATCTTGTGCAAAACTGCCTGGCAGTTTCAGTGTAAGCAAGTAAAAATGGGTTCAAACATTTCTTATGCTTGACTGGAAAACAGCAGTCATCAACTATGCAAATAATTAGCAGGGATACAGATTTCACAGCCAGTGCATAAACAGAGTGATATCAAGAGGCAATGGAAAGGACCCTTTAATTTAACTTCCCTTGCAGAGTTCTCCTCTTGCTTTGATTAGGCCATTAACATTTAAAACAAGCCAAAAACATTTTAAAAGACGTATACTCAAGGGCACTATTTTGCTTTCCCAGGGGGATGGACTAGATAATCTAATCCAGCAGGTCTCGTTTATATCTTACTTCTATGATTTTGTAATTAAATCTGCTCTTGGCACTTTGACTAAGAGTGATCTGGTAATCTGCTTGGCCACTTGAGTGTATATCACAGTTTGCAGAGCGCACAACAGTGCATACAACAAGCAGAATGTCCAAATATCCATTTTACCTGGGCAATTCCTTATAATTTTTCAGGCCAATTCTCCTAAAGGTTTTCCTTCTTTCATCATGTTGGTCACTGAATGTATATACCTCTATCAAACGGAGGAAATGTGTATATCGATATAACAATTCTTATTATGCTTTATCAAACGGAGGAAATGTGTATATCAATATAACAATTCTTATTATGCTTTACTGTTTGATTCCATACATTTGGCTGAAAACAATGGAGTTGTCAGAGGAAACTGGAAACACAGTGCTCTACATTTGCCGTGAATCTGTGTACACAAAATTTCAAAGAACACTGCATAAAAAGTTAAAGAGGCTTCTAAGAGCCCGTCTGCTTCACAACACTTGAAAAAAAACCAACCCCACACCAAACCCCAGAGTCTTTCCCAATGGCTGGCCAAGTCAAACAGCATGAGGCAGCCAGCTGGGTTTTGCTGCTTAGCCCAAGTCAGATACAGGCAAGACAGATACTTCCACCGCAGTTTCCACCCTGTGACACCAGAAGGGTGGCCCTGTAACGCGTCCTTAGCAGGCAGGTAAGACATTCAGATTCCAGCAGCTGGGGTGCAGCCCTTGTCTGGGTCCTCACCTGTAGTAATAAGGGTGCTTCTTTCCATCGCTGCCTTCAGAAGTGACAGCGCTGACAATGTCCTCAGTGTCTGTACTCACCAGCTTCACAGAATGGACGGTCAGGTGCTGGTTCAGATTAGCACGGCACTTAGCAGCATAGGGGCACAAGTGGCATTTGTATTTTCTCTCTTCTGAAAAAGAAACGGAAAACCTTAAATGTATACTTCATTTTGAAGCAAGCTATTTTTAAAGCTGCCAGTAACCAAGTATGCATTCCTTCGGAGCCTTTTCCGAGCAGCTTTCAGAATGAGGTACTTTGGAAGCTCAACATTTTGGAAACTTATAGGAGTTCACAGCAATTACTCAGAAAAAAAACTAATTTGGAGGTAGTTTAGGGCTATTTTTTTTTTTAACTTACTCTACTATTTGTAGTCAAGTAATATAAAACTTCATAAACTGGGAAACTGGGGCAACTGCTGCTCTGAGAGCTGCAGCAAAGCCAGTAGAGAAACAGGTCAATAATCTACAACTACTTCCTTTACTTAGCATCTTTGATTCTTGGGTCCAGTTATTCTTGAGGTTGCTCGTATGATCACTTGCAGACAGTGGATGGTTGATGATTTTGTGTTAAAATCTGAGGGTGGGGAGGAAAGGTAACGCTGTATCATTAGGCCAGTTCCAAAGACAAACTAACAAAAAAACCCTAACTCAAAGAACAGTTGAAGAAATGAAAAAAATTCATCATGAATTTCTGATACTTCACAACTTAAACAATTTTAAATAAAAATGATTTATTTTAAATTAAACATTTTTAAATCCTGGCACCACATTTTTTGTGCGTGCCAGGCTTTATTTTGCAAAGAGCTGACATTACATCAGCTTTCATAACTTTTCCCTTTGAGGAACTTTTGCTCTAAATTTGAAATATAATGCTATAAGTGTTAGGGGAAAGGCATTCAACAGAGCAGCTTAGGACTAAGAAAACCCCACGATGCCACGGAACAGAGCATTTGAACCTTGTCAGCATGGCTCTACTAGATGGTACAACATACACTGGCGCTACAGCAGCAATATTTTTCAGCACTGCATCAGAAATCTTGCTTTCAAGACTTATTTTGTGCAGTTCACCTCAGCAGGCTGACAAGGTGCATCTTCCATATAAAAAAAATCATAGTTGATTCGAAGCTGATTCACTTTAAGAAAGTTGGTATGGGGTAGAACAGTCCCTGTTCCTCTCAGAACAACCGGATGATGAGAGCAAGGATGAATGAATGACAGTTTCACCAGATCTGAAACACAAAGGCCAAATCTTTTGTTGTTCAGTGACACTTAAAAAGCTCACGAGGTGAACAGAAGAAAGGCTGTGCCTTCTCTTCAGAACTCCATTAACAGGCTTGGTTAACCAGTTTGTATCTACAGGCTGGTCTACTGGAATCTGGACAAGCTTGAACATACACATTTTGTAAAGGTAAATAACAAGTAGTCTGTAAAGAAATAAAATGTCAGTTAACTCCCTGAACACCACTCCGACATTATGGCCTGTTTCTGCACTTGACTTTGCTCTCACACACTCTCCTGCTTACCTTCTTCCCCCTCCACTTAAACAAACCATAACAAACACACAGATTTCCTCAGTGCTGGATCAACAACCACAAAGCATCGGCTTACCTGTGTGCAGCGAGAGATGCCGGGACAGAGTCTGCTGTCGACCAAACACTTTCCCACACACGTCACAGGGAAAGAGCTGGTCATTAAATTTCCAAGATGGCAATCCATTTCCCACCTCCAGCCCCAGCTTTTCTGTTTCTATGCCAAAAACCACATAAACAGAAAGTCATATTTTAAGAACTCTGAAGACTTGCAGATTTCATCCTGTAGGTGTCATACAAAATGCAACACCTCAGCTGCATGCTGTGTGATGCGGCACACGAGTTCATGGAAACTCCCAATGAGGGAAAGGAAATTAATTCTTCATACAGCATCTTTCATACATACTCTAAAGCAGACACTTAGGCAAAGTGTTCCAGACACAGACATAGTCAAAAAGTTAAACCAGATGATGTAAAGAGCGAAGGTCACGAGTGAGCAGGGCAAAGCATTAACCTCTAATTCTGTTTTTGCGGAGACACCACTCCTTTGGCTTTTTCAATCACCCAACTTTCCCTGGTGCATGAAGGAGGCCTGGTCTGAGATGGTGGTCTGTTTTACACTGGATTATTATTCACATCTGAAGGAGGATTTCCAAACCTTTTCTTTTCTGCTGACACAGGAATGTTTGCTACATGAGCAGTCTTACATTGACGGAGAACAGATGATTGCTCAGAAAAACGTTAAACCAAGAGGACACAGCACACCAGTGACCGGGTGGCATCCGGCGTAAGCTCTACCCAGCACCTGCTGTGCTCAGGCATCAAAATCTCCAGCAGCTTAGAGGGTCATCCATTGAAAAACTGAGACCCAGAGCAAGCCATTATCTTTAAAGAAGTGTTCTTAATTCTTCCAGGAACATAGAGAATCTGCCATACAAAAAAGAAACTCTACAAAGCATAAAACACAGACGTGAAGGCACTCTGTAAGGAAGTAGAGAGAAAAGGACTGGGAATGAGGAAGAGAAAAAGTAGTGCACAGTGCTTCAGGAAGTTAAAAGCATGGGCAGTTTTGATCTGGACGGAAGGGAGCAGAGAGCCGATGAAGCCTGGGGATAGCAGTGATACTACTTAGCTGAAGAAGAGAAACGGTATCAGCAAGCCTTGTGTGAGGAAATACTCTCTGCAAGGGTTCTGCGGCCTGAGGAGCAGGGACCGCTGTTGTAAGAGGTGAACAAAACTGCAAGGGTACTCAGCAGCTTTCCGAATACAACAGCCAGTGGTAAGGGAGCTTGGTTTAAGACTTCTGGTAAAAGACCTTCTGTTTCCACTGGAATGAAATATGCAACATGCAGAGCACCTTTCTCTAAATCAACACCGCCGGTGGGATTGCTGCCCAGAACTAGCTCCACAGTGCACGTGTGCATTCCGTGATGGAGAAAAAACCTTTGGATGGGATCTCCAGGTAAACAGGAGGAGAGGAGCTGAGGACAGGAGCACAAGAACATCTTACTGAGTGTAAGTTACTATCGTGGAAGCTGGCACAAGCCAGCAAAATCTTCATCAGATGAAGCACTGAGGAATAAACACCCCCCTTGTACTGGCCACCCCTCACTGACAGAGTCACCTACCACTGCGAATTTGACTGCCATGCCTGAAAGAGTCTCTTCGTCACAGATGGGTGTCCAGACGGCTCCACTGTGGTTTAGGGAAAGAGCTGTCAAATACTGTAGTTAATTTAAGCAATAATAAAAACAATGCCTCATTTGGGGCAGATATTTCACATAGCAATCTCAGCAAGTTTAGGGATGGTCATACTTGCCAGCCCCTTTTCAGCTGCTGTTACATTCTCCTGTGACCCTGCAATATTCAGCACACCAGAGGAATTATGAGGCACCTCCGAGTGCTACCACCCAATAACACATTTTTCTTAAAAGAATTTCTAGCTAGAGAACAACTTCTGCCTATTCAAAATAGTCATTTTGTCAAATTAAAAAGGAAGACCCCCCCATCCCCTAGAGGCTTGAAGTGACCCATAACCCTCAAGAACTTGAATAAAGAATGATTCTTTTTGTTACTATCCTTGAGTTCAAAACATTGGAAAAATCTGACTCTGTACTAATGCTACAGATATTTTAGCAGAGCTTTTTGAGTACATAATCAAAACAGTGCTTCAAAAGAGGAATGTGGTAATAATTATAAGAGAAGGTCACAAGGGTGTAGGTTGCTTCAATCTGGTCACAACAAAAATGAATTAATTGGGACACATACCAAACAAGCAGACTCAATTAAGTAAATAAGTCTCTTAATTCACTTCAGCATTAGTCATCAGCCCTCTTTTATCTGTTATGAAGAAGAAAGATGATATCCTTTTCCCTGTGGTGGATTTACAGCCATCAGTTCTGGGGAGCTCATGGGAAGCTGGAAGAAGATCAGCCTTCTGATTATCTTGAGCTGGTGAAAGCTACTCCCTTGCAAAGCAGCTGCGTATTTTTCATCAATGCAAAAGACGATACTGTAGGTGTTTTGAAAGTACTTCTGTCTAAAGATTTATTCCTGGAGTCCTAACTACAGCGCTTCTTTCTTCTCTTTCCACTGAATATTCCCTCTGTAGCAAAGTGTGTTTTCTATTCAGCATGCTTCTTAGCTTCTTTGTGGCAAACCAGAGTTGGTCTCTGGTGCAACAGGAGCCTAGCACTTCGTGGAAGATTTCTCACCTCCAAGGGAAACCATGTGCTTCCACCCATCTTACTCTCTGGACAACTCTGTCTGCAGCCTGGAAACTGGAGCTCTGTGTCCAGACAGTGGTCCAGAAATCTCCCCAGAACATACCCAGCGACTGACCTCGCCAGTAACCTGAGGAATCAGGTGAGTCAACATCCACATGCAATCCTTGGGCTCTGTCTCTAATTAATTCTGGGGAATAGTGTTTTCTGTGAAGTGAGTACAAGTTGAGTGACTCTGAGACCATAATACTGGTTTTGTGCAGAGTGTTCTCTGCATCCCAAAGCACTCTAACAAGACAGTCAGCATCATTATCCTTTAAGAATGCCTTGCACAGTGGCCAGGAAGAAGATGGACTGAGATCAACTAATGTTAAATAATAAATCACCATTGTGAGAGATGTCCCACAGAAATCTATCTTCCACCATGACATCCCTAGACTGAACTGAAGGGGAAAAAAAAGACAAAAAAACCTCAACTTGATGTAAGATTTCTGCTTTAAATGAATATTCCACAGCAAATTCCAAAACTTTTATGTTCGAAAAGCACACACGACAAAATAATATTGAAATTAAGTAAGTAATAAACTGTATTCCTGTATGGGTTTTGGATTTTAAAACAAAATATGCTTAGTAAAATGAAAAGCCTCAAAGTTCTCCAGTACATCATTAAAAAGTAACGGAAAGACTAAGACTTAGTATATTACAGGCTAGTAATAGAATTACTTTGAAATTATTTTGCATAGAAGTCTTAAGAGCTAAAAATTTTATGCAAAGGTAAAACTTAATTCTCAATGAGATTTAGTGAAATACATCTTTATGGACACCTTTCCTGCCCTTCTGCGTCACCTGGTATCATTTCCCTACTAACCTCAAGTCAACTTTATAATGAGTAGCTATGTAAAGCTGATCATCCAAGATGGGGTTAGAAACTGCTGGGACTGCCACCATCTGTATTTTCCCTGAGGTGAGGATAAGGTGTACATCAACTGCAGAAATACTGTTCTGTCGCTCCTCTTACCCCCCCAAATAGACTAATTTCTGACAAACAAAGCCCAGCAGCTTGACAGAGTTACCCCTTTACTAAGCTGTTGGACATAATTCTGAACGTGTATGTGTTTTCAGTTTTCACATTTAGTGATTTTTTTTTTATCTTATCCTCAAACTGGTAATATTAATATGGAGAGTGCATTAACCACCCCTTCTGAAAAGCCTTGACTTTTGTCAAGAAATGCTGACAGAGAATACCATATCTGGTTGAAGCTGTAACTGAAGAAGAGAACAAAGCCTGACCTGAATACATAAGTAACTGTCTAGAGGCACCAAATCAGCCTTGTGACTGCTAGTAGCTGTCACACACAAAACGTTCTCCAGAGACTGGCTTTGGACTCTGATATGCGGTACTCTGATTACTTATTTTCTTTCACTAAGCTCATGTATTCTTTCAATTACTGCTTCACAGTGGTTTATACTACATTATGTTTTAATCTGTTGTTCAGTGCCATGCCTACCTTTACATCTTTATACTAATAACTGAAAGAACAAAACCACTATTTATCTGAAAAAGGCAAAGCTAAGAAAACAAACAAGAAGTATGCTGAAGTGTCATTCAAAGAGGACCAATTCATAGTTATAACCTTTGCTGGTTTATCACATCCTATAACTCACTTAAACAGCTGCTTCTCTCTTTCATCATCACACCTCCATAGACCTTGGAAGCAACAAAATCCACAAGGACAGATCTTTATGGTCACATGGAATCCTACAGATATAAATTAAATAGATTGTCCTTTGCAATAAGTATTCTTTAAAGAGGTGGAAGTGAGAGGAGTTTTAACAAGCAAGGTCAAAAATTTATTCTCTTCCCATTCTTCTGGAAGTATATGTCATATTTATACTTTGGGTTATTCAGACAGTTTGACACCATACAGATGGTCAAGAAGAATTCAGGTAAGCAATTTTGAAAATGAAATGAACAGAAATCATGACGTGAAGGGAGAAAATAGAGTTTGGTGCTTAGACTATTTTCAATCAATTCTGCTTGCACGCCAAATGTGATGAAGAAAACATGTTACATTTCTAGGGTATCTGGCAACGGAATAGCCACCCAGGGCGAGTCTGAGAGCTAAGAGGAAGAGATGGCCAAACTTGGAACAGGAGGTGAATTGGGAAAAGGTAGGTGATAGCTGATGCAGAAAAAGAGGAAAGGCACTGTGCAGTACCTCTCTCTTCATTCTCCAGGGGATAAAACTTGATGTGAAGAGTATGAGCTCATGGCAAGAGTGTGAATGCTACCAGTAGCGCACATGTCCCACAGCAAGGCACCTCGCTTTGCTCTGAAAGACTGAGTATATTAAACAGACATCAGATAACTTTTGGTTACTACCAGCCTGAAGTGGATTGCTGCTAGCCTGTCCTTTGTGACCTTTGAAGTACCCCATGTTTCCCCAAGAGGTAAATACACTGTATGCAGCTTTATATAAATGTCACACAATCTTGTTCCATTTGTAAGGTTATTTCTACTTTGTTATGTCTAATAGACAAAAAGTTCAAGAAATTATTTATTCAGAAACAAGGTATTCAGGTCAGGCAATCATGGAAACTGCTTTAAAAACATTTATTTGGTCAAAGAAATTTTCTTTCCTTCTTCTGTCTGTATGCCTCTATGTTATTATAATGTCTTTCTACTTTTTGCGGTGTCCCCATCATCACAGATGCATTTTATTGCTTTGGAGCCTTCCACTTACATGTTCATCTATCACCTCTGGCAAGCACACTGTATTTAAAAATCAAGAACTCCTTTTGTGAAATATTAAAAATTAGGGCTCTGCTGCAAGTGTGTTTGCCAGAAGCCTGCAAAAGGCTCGCAAGCTCAAAAATATATTGACTATATGAAATTGCAGCACTCCAAATTCTATATATCTTACTCCCTTCCCAACTTACTTTCACAAAGGTTTTATTTGTAGCACCAGAATTCCTGCTTCTAGGAAGTCAGTTAATATAAACAGAGGAACCCTTCCAGATACTGCAGTTCCCAACTAAGATATGTCTTGCAACTTATCAAAGGTATCTGTGATCCTGAGGTGGTCCTGCAGTCTTCGTTTGTCACAGCAGCCTCTCTGGTCTTATTTTAGGATGTATCTTTTACTGTGAGCAGACTCATCCACTATTAGCCATGGATAAACAACTGCTTTTTAGGCATAAAAATTTTCTATATTCCCCACAAAGATAAGTAAGAAAACTTTTTTTTTAACTCAAGCTTCAGCTGAAATTGCAGGCTGGTTTGCCTGACCCCTTTGCGGTGTATTTTTTAATGCCTTTTTGCAGCTATTAAAAGCAGTCAGTGCCGGCCCCTCTAATACCAGTTCAGGGGCATCTGTTCAGACAAACCCAGGTCCCCTTGTGTGTGTTGTGGGCTGGCCAGAGGTAAGCTTGCACCAGCCTGGAAGCCTTCTAGCGCTGGCAGCAGAGTCCTGTGCCCAAGCTAGCACATTTGAAGCATGAACAAAGGAAGGGTCTATGTAGCCATGCTCTCAGTCACAACATGCACCAGGTACAAAAAGTTATTTGGAGGAATTTAACAATAATAATAAAAAAATAAAAATTACACAAAATTATTGCTCAAAGAACCCTATTCCACTTGTGAGCTGGGCATGTACTTTTTTGTTTCATAAGTCCTGAAAAACTGAAGATAATCAGACAGTCTGAATGACAGAACAACTGCACAGAGGAAGCACAGAAAGTCTCCTTGATAAATAAAAAACTTTACCAGCCAATGCTCTTATTTTTTTCTCAAATACTTTTGCAAATATCTAACATTACTGTGGAGTATGGTAAAAAGCAGTAATGTTGTATCCTTGATATGGAAGAAATAAGAACCCAAGTGATTTTATGTATCAGTAGCATGGTGCTTAAGTTACTCTTTCTAAAAACATCAACCAGGCAACTTGGAAATATTGCAATAAAAAGCTTGCATGAACCACAAAAAGAAACATTAATATCATGCACAGAAGTATTCCAGATGTGCAATGATAGGCAAGAACACTTGAAAACGTCACTGAGAAGTGATAAAGATGTTTGGGTTTGTGAAAAGAATAAAAACAAATACAAGATGAACTTTAGAGATGCCTCCATAGAGGAACATGGGAAAACAGTGAAGACCACTTCACTGCTAAGACTGAGCCCATTGCTCAAAAATGGACAGACAGAAGCAGCGGGAGACAAACAAAACCTGAGTCAGGGCAAAGACAAGGTAGGGACACACTGACTTCAAAACACAAGGCCACTCCTCACCTTCTACCTTTGTGTCAAAACTAACACCTATTTTAACTTCACTTATACAACAGAAGACTTCTGAGTAAACAACGAGGTTTATGATAATCCTCATCCGCATTACAAAGCTTTGAGATTTGCCTTTATTGTCTGTATTAAGGTTAAAATGTAAGAAACAACCAAGAATAGAGAAAATCCTCAATTCAAAACTTAAATCAGTCTATGTAAATTCTGTGCAAGGTGGCTGGAGTTGCAGATTTTTAAGGAACCCTAAAACTGCAATAATGTTGCAGTAATTTCCCGAAAATTATTTTTACAACCCGTATACTATGACATCAAGTTGAGGATAACACTGGACAATACCCTCTATTCCCTCCAACCTGTATTATCCACTGTACTGCTTAAGCATAAAGCATAAACAGGATTGTCTTAGTGGTAACTTCATTCCTTACACAATAAAAAAGAATAGAAAAATGTAAAATTCCTGACATATGCAAAGTAAGGCCCTGAACTGTGAATTTACTGGCCAGAAAGAGGTAGTCATGGGGAGTCCCTGTAGCTCACTGCACAGGCTCCCGGGAGTTCCTCAATCATTCACAGTTGTCACATTGAAGAAGGTCAGTTTGGTTTCATGGCTATAGATGAAGTAATGCAATATGGCCCAGATGGAAACTGGCCTGTTTTTTTCACTGAGGGAGTTGAGACATTGCAAGAAAGGAATAGGAAGCACCAACAAATCCGCTCCCCCAAAAGTGTTTTAAAAGCTTACCGGATCATTGTTGACCAAGAGAACAGTAGCATCATAACTTTACTTCTTTTGCTTGTTTAGAAATACAAGCTATTGTAAATAAAGTTCAAGTCTGCATCTGTTGTCAGAGAAAAACCTGATAATGCGTTCTCTGTTACCTTTGCACAATATATTTATTTCAGTATAATGACAAAATATCCTCCTGAAAATATCTTCATGATAACAGTAAGATGTTGTCCTGGGTTCAGCCAAGACAGGGTTAATTTTCACGAGGAGCCAGGAGAGGACCCAGCCAGGTGGGCTGACCCAGCCTGGCCAGACAGAACAGGGTATTCCATACCATGTGCCCTCATGCTGGGTTCTGGTTAGGGGAGAGCGGGGCGGCGGGAAGGCAGTTGGCTTGGGAGCAGTGGTGGTGAGAGTGGCTCTATGCATTCTGTTGTTTTGTGTATTCTCCTTATCTGTATTGTTGTTGTTACTGTTTCTCCCTTTGTTTTGCTGTTCTGTGAAACTGCCCTTATCCCGACTCACCAGTTTTTGCCTTTTTCTTTCCATTCTCCTCCACACCCCTGCGGGAGGAGGGGGGGCAGAGCGGTTGCTTTGCCCTTTTGTTGCTGGCCACAGCCAAACTATAACATTAAATTTGGTGCCCAGTGTGGGGCAGGGATAATGGCATGGCTGAGCAGAGTGTGTTAAAACAGCTTTCTTAGATTTTGCTATAATTTGCTATACACATTTATTGCCAGTCGCCGGTAAAAAAAATGTTGCTGTCTTTGATCAAGTGGCTGTGGTATGTCAACCCGTACCTGCTGTATGTGTTCTCTGTGGTGCTGTTGGTCATCGCTGGGAAAAAGATCAGGATTACGATTCTGCTGTATGGTATAATATTAACATATGATATAATAACAACACTGTGCATGAAATTAGGCTTGTATTTGCATGCGGCACTGCGGTCATTTCCATACCTCAGGTATTATCTCTCAGAATTTATCAATAATCAAACCCACTCTGTGGGGAAAACTGGAGGGGATACCTTCCCCCACTCTTTCACCCCTCCTCTCTCCTTTAGGCTGGTCCTAACAGCTTTTAAGAATTTCGAGTACCCCTGGGATGCTCAGGCGAGCACGCTCCTATTGTTCTGCCTCCTGAATGGGTTGCAGGTCTTGTTTAGGGTTAAACAAGTAGCTAACAACATCATGCAGAGACCTGCCCCGGGGCTGGATAGCTCAGAGTGGCTGGGTGTGTGGGATAGCATGGGCAAATACCTAGAGCAATGGGCACTTCCAGTGTTTTTGAAACTCACCCCTGAACCCGGTCAGCCTCACCTCCATCCCGGGAAAGGTGATGGAGCAGCTTATCCTGGAGGCCATCATCAAGCAAGTGGAGGAAAAGAAGGTTATCAGGTGTAGTCAGCATGGATTCACTAAGGGGAAACCATGCCTCACTAATCTGATAGCTTTCTACGGTGGCATGACTGGCTGGGTAGATGAAGGGAGAGCCGTGGATGTTGTCTACCTTGACTTCAGCAAGGCTTTCGATACAGTCTCCCATGATATCCTCCTAGGGAAGCTGAGGAAGTGTGGGCTGGATGAGTGGTC
>Ga0065711_1033081_pt1 | contig 26145 bp, 16 predicted proteins | sample Hoacrofraction12_FD_59098 | JGI IMG/M metagenome (GOLD analysis project Ga0065711, IMG submission 59098) | Hoatzin crop microbial communities from Cojedes, Venezuela - Epithelial fraction 12 v2 (version 2) | ecosystem: Host-associated > Birds > Digestive system > Esophagus > Crop | place... | reverse complement strand
GGAGCTCTGAGCAACCCGATCTAGTGGAAGATGTCCCTGCTCATGGCAGGGGGGTTGGAAACAGATGATCTTTAAGGTCCCTTCCCACCCTTACCATTCTATGATTCTATGATCTTCCCATCTGGCTCTAGACAAGGGACTGCAGGAGCTCCACAGCACGCAGGAAAGAAGAGGAGTTTGGGAGGATGGGAAGACTCACTTAAAGAGCTCACTCCCTATCTCCAATAAATGCTAACATAGACATGCCCGTAACTAGAGCATCACATTACTTCCAGAGATGACCAAGGCTGACCAGGGAAGTCCTGCATGGAAAATCCATAGTAGGGCCCAGCAGGAATAGAGTCCAAGCAGGCAAAAGCTACATTGCCAACTTGCAGCAATCCTGCAGAGCACACAAACCACAAGCTGTTCACAGTCTACACTTAAAAAAATTGGCTCCATTTTCTTCTGGGAGGGAAAAACGGCAATATTTGCACCCAGGAGCAAATTCCTCCCAGATCTGAAGTTCTCGCATCAAAGTACAGCATGTAGAGATCCTGAGCAAGTGCTAAGTCCCAACTATAACTTCTATGAAGAACCAGTTATACTCTTACAAGTTAAAATGAAGATATGGGTAACCACTCAGCAAAACCACTTCAAACTCACTCATTTACTAAGGGAAATCACACATGCTTACATGTTTAGTGTTTGTCTCAATGGATGTTTATGGATATTAAAATAAGAAAGAAAGAAGAAAGAAGGAAGAAAGCAGGCCCTACGCTTTAGGTCAAACTCGGCATCAACATTATTAAAAATAATGAGAAGAGAATAAAGAGAAGTTAAAAGGTACACTACATGACATCAAGAGTATCTCACATGTCAAAAGTGAAGAGATGAGCTGGGACAGGGTTTTGGTTTTCAGTTGACCTGAGGTCTAATCCTGCAAGGCTGCTGTGGTACATAGTGCTGCGTCCCTTCCTTTCATCACATCCTGGAATGTTTTCCTTGAAATCTAACAGCTGATTTTTCCGGGGAATGGAAGCTTTAGAATCAGATATTACAAATAAAAACAAAGCCAGAACAATTACCATTAAAGAAGATAGGCTGTGCACGTTCCCCCAAACAGCTTACCCATTGCCCATCTCTGTGCATTTAAAATCAAGTGTTAGCTCCTTAATAAGGACCCTTTCTGCAGTCTTTAACAGCAAAGACTTGCAAAGATGGTGAGAAAACTGGAATGCAGAAGGGTTTTTGTTTTTGTTTTTTTTTCCAGATTACACCAGAAGATATCTCTTAGTTCCACCACTGGAGGCAGGAGGAGACTTACATGAAGAGACCACTCCCCTTTGTCAGGGGAACATACATGATCACAAAACCCACTGTCTACTGAGTAACAGTGAATACAGGCTTCTAAGCAGACAAGCAAAAAATGAAGACCTAGATCCACAAACAGCACACACGAACAGAAAAGTTACACCTACTCAATATCTGAAATTGATTTCTACATATCAAAACTCATCATCCATATTAAAAAAACGCAATCTTAAGTGGCACCTGGTAAAAGTGAGTGAGTATTCGCAGCTGTGAGCACATTTTGGGTATTGAGTCTTGAAATTCTTTCATCCTCTTGCTCTCTTCTTCATCTTCTGATGCAGTTACACCCCACTTGCCCTATGCAGAGACCAAACGAGTTAAGAGGTCAAGTGTCACACAATGACAATTGCTAACTGGGCCACTTTTTGCCCAGCTACACCACCATGTTTATACAAACCAAGCATTGTCACAGACAGCCAAACATGAAGCCTCTAATATTTAAGCTATCAGTCCCCTTGGTGGTTGTACAGCACATGAAAGAAGTACGAGGGTAGCAAAGCAGGCGAGTCTCACACCAGCACTGCATGCCCCACAGACTGACAGCAGGGAGGTAGGTGTGGAGCTACAGCATTTTTTGCAAAAGCTTTCAGAATATTAAAGCCTCTTCCATTTCCACCACCTAAGAGAGCCCTAAATTTCTCATCCTCCGTAGCCCACTAGAGAATCTACTCACCTAGAGGTTTTTGGGAAGGACAGAAATGAAAAACACCATTCAGTAGTTTTGTGTGGCTACTGCTGCTGACTTACATTAGTCCCAACTACATTTTTCATTTCTGCTGTACCTCTAAATGACATCTAAAATCCTTCACATATCAAAATACAAGTGTATCTGCCTCAATTAATTATCACGTTCTAGTAATATTCTTACTGTACCTCAAGCTCACGCTGTTTTTTCCTCTCTTCAAATTGCAACCTCAGCTGCAACTCCTCCAAAGCAGCTCTGTACATTGCATCTTGGGCATTCTGGAGCTCAATGATCTGATCAAAAACAGCTCGAAGCTGGTTGAGAAGTACCTGTGAGACAGTTAAGCAACAAAACAATGAAATAATTGTACAGCAAAAGTGTTTTACGTTACTATCATTCTTCAGAAAAATGACTAAATTAGATGTTTTTACACACAGCTGGAGAGATTGTTTTGCAAAGCCCTACGTAGTTGTTGCATGATCACATGGCTTCTTAGGACCAAAAACAACTGGCCCACATTGTAACAAGTTTTATAACCAGCATCTGTCACTATGTGTGGGGAGTATGTACAGAGCCTGCTGTAATAAGGTCTTATAACAGAGGAAGAAAAATTACTTTTCCCCTTGCTCCTACAACATAAGAGAAGGTGGTTCCTAATGCATAGGCCAAGACCACAAAGCTACAATTCAACGCAAAGGTGAAGCCTTACCCTGGAATCACTATCCAGCAAGCACCGAGCTATGATTGTGTCTAGAAAAACTTCATGAGCTGCAATGATGTGATCCAAGTCCTGTGCTTGTTGGACTTTGTTCCAGAGTTCATCCCACGAACATTCAAGCACCTGGAGCAATGATTCAGGATTGGGCTGTTTTGATTTGCTAGATGACAAGCTCTTTGAAATTTAAGACACACAACACATACAGAATATTAAAAGTACTTAATTTTTAAGCAACTAATTGGGTGGATAGAGTATACCTCGAATGTAATGTAATACTGCATTTGATGAATGAAATGGACCATTTCTGATGCCAGAACGTGACACTGATGCAGCACCCCAGAAAGTTCTGTAAAAAAATCCAAAGAGATGGCATGTTAAAGACTGCAAGGACAAGCACAGCCATCAAACCAGCTTGGTAAACTTTTTTTCACCAAATTGAATACTTCACAAAACAGCCTCTAATCTTGGATGGTAGCAGCACTACTGGCTGGCAACAGATGAGCAAAGAACATTGCACAATTAACTCTTAGAAAATGTGAGCTAAAGATGACACAGACTATGTACTCAAACAGTGCTGGATATTTCCCAAGTATCACAAGTGAAAAAGATTCTCTCAGTCCCAAGAGAGCAAAATACAGTTAATGTCTCGTGTGTTCCTTTGGCTGAAAAATCTGAGGCCACAGATTTGCAGTCGCTTCTGGGGCCTCTCACGTCTCTTAACATTAGCCTTCAAACCACAAACAGGATATTTTCACATTACTTAGCTACACTGAGACCAAGAGAGAGAGTGGTTGTGACAGGGGTAGGGAATTTGTGGCTCATGTGTTCCAGGTTCAATTCCCTGATCCATAACAGAGACCCACAGCTAAGTCCCTGATGACCTCAGCTGCTCACCTGTAAGAGCAGGTACCTGTGTTGCAGAAGGGTAATATCAAGATTACCATCAACTGCAAAAATTCTCTGGAATGAAGATCTTCAGCCTTCTGGAATTGGCCAGATATTCAGACAGAGGAATTAATTTCTAAAAAGCTGCCAAAGTAATTTGCCATTGCAGACAACCTATGAGACTACAACAAAAGAAATTCTACAATTTCTTATCTTGGGACGTTACAGGACCACCCAATGATCTGAAAGATATTGCAACAAGCTACTCTGTTCTTCATTGCTTATACCTTTGCAGGAAGATCATCCCTAGCACATTATGTTGCATCTGCTTTAAATGGATCAATGAAAAAAAAAAACCTGCAGGACTGGCTAAACAACAGAAATTCCTCAACATTGGTGAGTTGGATACATCCGTGTTTCTTCTTCCAGTTACTGCTAGGAAAAGAGCCAGCTTGACACTACTGTCTAGGGTTACTCCTTTCAAGCATTAAAATCCCTAGCTATTAAGACTTTTTGGGAATTGTAAATAAAGCTATCCTTGAAAGTCAATGCTACTTCTTTGTTGTTGAAAAACAAAATATCCTGCAGCTGCTTCCTCCTATCAGTTACTGTCTTCCATTCGGTGCTCTGTAACCAGAAAGGCAGGGTATTGTTCTGGAGGGAGAGAGAGAAAAAGCAAGTTCTACTACTTCTTCATAAATCAGTGCTGGGGTGGACTCTCTATGTATTTCAGAAAAAATTCTACTCCCAGCTTGCAACTTCGACATGCCAGTGAGCAAGAAACACTCCTGTCCCTCCAGCCACAAGGCAGAACAGGTGTTTGTAAACGTACTCTTCTTTGTCAGAGGCACAAACTGAGAAATACCACACTCGGCTCCTTCTGCCAACAACAGCTATAACAGCTTGGCCAGCATTTTAAATGTCCGTGTTACATAAGACACAGCCAAACCTAACGGCAACAAGCTTTTACCTACAGAAAACTGCTCCATAGCAAAACATAAGCAAGGCCTCCCAAGGGTTGGAGGGGAGGAAAAAAAAGGAAGAAAACCGAAACTTTCTTCTGAGAACTAAAGAACAAATAAAATCCTAGCAATGGGAGATAGTTCCAGCCTGAAGACCCTCTGAGAATAAAATCTGTGAACTGCACCCTAGTCCTAAAGGGAACAGAAAGAAAGAACACAATAAACCACTGGTTCTGAGTCAAACAAGCACTTATTTGGGACAGGGAAATAACAGTAAACTAAATCCTATCTCACAGAAGCAGAAAGGAAATCTAGTCATCTGGTATAGTTTCAGAGATCAGCCTTGTGCACTAGAGCAAACTTTACAAGAGCTTCTTTCCCAGCGACCTTCTGAGGCCAAGCTGTCCACTCCCATCCACCTAATTATAGGTGGATTATTTAATTCCTAATTATAACAACATAAATATATGTAAATATTACTCTGCCACAAAGAAGCATAACCCTCAACAGCTATTTTTTACTGAGAGAAATGTAGATAGGTAAAAAAAGTCAACAGTGAACCAGTACAGATGTTCAGAAACATGACTAAAGATTCTCAGCTGAGAAGTAGGATCAAAAAGTCCCTGTCCACTAAACATACACCAGAGCCACTACACTTAAGAGCTTTCCTATTTCCTACTCAAACATCTGTTTTTCTTCTTAGCCTCTTCAATTCTTAGCTAAAGAAAAGTGCAGGGAATGAGTGAAGGTAAAACCAGTAAATTCAGAAGTGTGCATGTGTGAAACTTTCTACTTCCAGCACAAGAAAGAGGGAGACACAAGGTACAGATAGGAAGGCATCAAGGAAGATGAATAAAAGGTGATGGAAGAGTAACGGTCTTTTTCCAGAGACATAGGATCTTTCATTTGCTCACTGCTTCAAAAACTCACAACCAAGGATTAAGTAAAACAACAAACAGGAAACTTCCGTTTACAATAATGTTATCTCCATCATCATCCACCATTAAACAGTCAGTCAAGAGGAGCAACAAAATAATATAAAATTCATCTGTCCCAATAGACTTCTTTTCTCTCTCTTAACACATAGTTTAAAAAAAGTTGCAGTCATCTAAATTTAGTTTATAAATACTTCATCCATTTTGGTCTCTCTCACCTGGTATACTTTTCAGAAGCTTTGCATTGCACATGTGCCCTTTCCATATATCAGTAAGAATATACTCCATTCGCTTCGCTCTCCAAAGGAAATTAAATACTCTTAGATAATGGCTCATGCACTCACGTGTAAATACCTACAAAACAAACGAAATACCAGCACAAATTTAATAGACGTATCACGTGTTCTGAAGGACCAAGAACCTCTTCACAATCCAGCTTATCTGACCCATGGAGTTTACTGGTAAATATTGGCAAAACAAAATCCTTGGAAACCCCAGAACTTTTTGAAAGTTCCTCCCTCAAGGGCTGAACTGAGTTATCTAACATTCAAGCAGGCACAGGGCACTGCAGGAAGCGTAAGAAGGGGTGAACATGACAAAGCCTAAACATTTTAACCTTCTCAAACTACATATAAAAATTCCTTCTGCTGGTTGGACTCACATTTTGATGTCCTGTTTAAAAAAAAAAAAGTTCTTTATAGAGGCTAAATGCATTCAGATCAACAGTGCAGCTATTTTCTTGGTAGTTCTAATGAACACTACTTATTAATTTTCATTTAGACAGTCCAAATAGGTTCTCCTCAAATACATTCTTCACTTCCTTGCAAATTATACCAAATTAGCAGCTACAGACTAGTAATAACGGAAGAAGAGGAGCACTCCATTTATTAAGTACTTGCTAAAATCTCTGCTGGAACAAAATGAATTACTGATTTTCAGTAATAATTGTTTTAAATGTAGTTTTCCAGCACTCACGGATAATTTATAAGAATTGAGATTTTGGCTCAACTATTTATACAGTGTGTGCATCCCAGATGTCAAAAAAGAGAAGTCTCTCTGATCTTGCACTCCAGAATAAAAAAAGTTTATTGCAATTAAAAAATATTTAGCAACTCAGTTCAGTATCTGAGACATGTTTACAGCCAGCAGTATATGACATTACCGTTGCTATTGGCCCATCAACATGATAGTCCAGGCTGAAGACATCCCATCCAGTGTCCCCAGGAGACACCTGTATCAAAAAGATATGCTACTTTAAGTGTATAACCAGAGCATACTAGTGCTGAAGATCAACTCTTGCTTACTCTTCCATTCTCCACAGCTTATGAAAAAACAAGCATGCACAACAATACGAGATACAGGAGTTCCTTGTCGAAAGTAGTAGATTAAGCAAAAGAAAAATGAAGTTTGACACAAGGGTGGGATTCATCTCAACCAAATGCTGATGCTTGTAATGTCAATGGTTTTCCATGGGAGCTAGTAAAGGAAATGAAGGGAAGGAAAAACCTCTTAGGCAGCACTCAGCCTAAGGTACAGACTTATTTCAGATGCTATAGTTCATCAGTAAATTCCCACCCCTGGGACTGGAGCTTTCTCATTAATGCAAGTTTCTTACCAGAGGTCTCCTTCATGAAACGCACTTTCATTGCTTCCCTCTTTGTAATTACTGGCAACAAAGAGACTACACCCCAGATTCTTCTAAGACCAACAGCAGTAGGAGCTCTTTGCAGAACCTCAAATCAGGGCCACCAGCATCAGTTACTGTTAGACCCCAAATCCTCAACTTGGTATTGTCAGTGAAACAGCTGTAAACCCACAGCTTGAAATACCAATAGACAATAGGCAGGAAACGGGAAAAGACGACTTATTAAATGAGGTTTACATAATTCAAAGCAGACTTCACTGGAAAGGGGGTAGGGGACTGTATTTACTATGTATACATATAAAAATTTTGTTTCATATAGATGTCTGCAGGTATATACACACACACAAAAAGGTATATTTCAGGTCAGAGTCACCACGATGCAACAGACCTCTAGAAGTCGAACATCCAGTCGTTTCAGAATCTCAGGATTATCAAACTGGGCATTAGTTGCCCTCACCGCTGTTTCAAGGATTCCAGTTAGATTATGCTGATATAGCGTTGTAGCTGGTCGTGCAAGCTCTGGCCTGGTGGTTATGAAACAAACAGTCATGGCATATTACTGAGATATTCTGCAGCAGCAATTTGGTAGCAACCGCAGCACACAGTGAAGTACTTTTCTGACAGACTTCAAAACCCCTTGTATTACTCTTCCAGTCTTAACCACGAAGAAAATCAATGAGCAATATATTGGAGCAGAATATGTCTATTCATATGCAGCTATACACCTGAATATCAGCATGAGGAGTAACTTTATCCTCATTTAACGCCAGTAATTTGAAACTATCAAGATTGCTAGCATAACTATTCTATAACACGAGTTGCATTCATATCTAAAATCAAGCAGATTACATCATTAACACATCAAACCAATAATTTCACTTGTTTTGAGAGAATTACTGATAGTCATCTCATGGGCTTAGAAGTGCTGGCAGAAGCACACAAACCCACTCTCTCTATGTAACTTCAACTTTCCAAAGAGCTGCAACATGAAAGTAACTAAGCAGCTTGCACTACTCCTTATTCAAATATAATACTGACTCCACAAAGCAACCTTCTTCTCTAAAAGCAACTAATTCTCACGTAAAAAAGCACGGTCATGCACAAATCATCACCAGACAATGCTGATTTTGATTTACAAAAAAGTTAATGGAAGCTCTACTACAAAGCCTCCCTTCTAGACCAAAGTAAACCTTTGTGAAGGACATTTTTGGTAGACTAAGTTTCAGCAGCAGCACCAGCATGTAAATGCAGTGAGCGTGCAAAAACACCTTAAGAACTGAAACTAATATTTGTGAGTGCACCTGCATGCTTAAAACAGAGGCTGGTGAGCCACCAATTAAATTTTTTAAAATGCATTCAGGGCTTTTGATACAACGTTTTGGACCAAACACCTCCAAAATGTAGAAGCCGAACATTCACAACAATGCTAACTAGTGGCATCGAGAGCAACAGAACATTTCTGCTTAAACTTGCTGACAGCAGTGAGAGAAGTGCTAACATCCTCAAGGGTCAGCATAAAGATAACTATATTAGCGTAACTTCTCAAGACACTGTGAAATGATACTGTATATAATTCCTACCAAAACAGAAGAACAAAGTTTAAGCCTCAGGGTCAAAGAAATTAAACTCAAAAAAGAATTTAAATGTTGTTCATTTAAACCTTTGAGTAATAAGCTACTTAAAGGGTCCTCTTCCAACAGCAAACCAGTTTTTGTGCAGATCATGCACATCTGCAAGCATCAGAAATTCAACGTAATTACCCTTCCTACTCTCTTACTTGAGCAAGTCCATTAAATGCCTGATAAAGTCTCCTTGACCAAGTAGTAAGTAGCGCCTCATGGCCTGCATGTGTTCCAGTAAATTGTACTTCTTATTGAGAACATCCAGCAGGTATTTACTGGTTTCAAAATAAGCTGCATCAATTTTCTCTTGAAATGCATTTTCTAGATCTGTGAACAAATCAGCAGCTAAAGAAAAAAAAAAAAGAAGAAAGTTTAAATTAAATTCGTATTTTTTCCAAAACTGAGGCAAACAAGCTTTGGAATTGAAACATATAAGCAGAGAAACTGCTATTTGTTCTGACTCGCCATATTATACATTTGGCCTTTTTCTGCCTTTTTCACTGTCTTTCTTCACCAAGTGCCTGCTACAATCCCATGAGGCAAGATTACCAACTTCTAACACTGTTCTTCATCTCTGACTTACTGTTTTAATACATGGTCAGGCAGTTTTTTATGTCATGATTACTTCAGCATCAAAAGGAAACTGGGGAAACTCAAGAGTTAAGATTCCAAAGTAAATTAAAAAATAAAAAAAATACAGTTAAACCCATTAAACGTTCACATTTAAAATAACAAAAAAGCATCCAGAACTCAGGCTGGCATCCTAGCGTTTCGTTGTCTTATTATACGCAATTATCTGAAAGGACTCTGAGGATATCGTAAGCTAGCACAAACAAGGAGGACAGGGTGCATTTCCAACATCATTGACACAGAATGTTCCTTTCTGGAATGAATGGGTGAAATGTTCTAAATACAAATGCAGTTTCTGCAAGGCAGTGCAATACTACGAGGTATTTTGGCTACAGACCATATCCTCAGCATGCCTTCAGTACACTGCAGTACACTGCAGATACCAGTGGATAACATCCATTTCTAAAGCTACACTTCTGTCTGAAACAGGTATTCTCAGCACTTAAGATACTGTACTTTGAAGCTCTTATCCCATACATAATAGGTAACCTACATTTGTGCAGATCTTCCATTCAATCAAGGAGAGAGAAACAAGCGCAAATTCAGAAAAATATCAGAAAAGCATGGCCATAAACACTGTGTAATGTGGTGAGAGCAGTGTAGCCAAAGAATGTTTTTGCCTTTTTCAGGAGTAGCTGGCAAGATGATAGTTCAGATGCATTTACAGCCCTTACTCACTTAACCCTGACCCTTTTCTGCACTTCAAGCGCATCTCTGACTAGGCAAGCACTGCGCATGGTACAAAACCCACACTATTAGATGAAACATTCTTGCAGACATGAATGGGATTTTATTATTAGAAAGTCTTTCATGGAGGTACTCATGCTAAAAGTCTATGGTGTGAAGAGTTAATATAAAAACTAATCCAAGGTTAATCTGGAGGGGGAAAAAAAAGGCAATCCCACAAAACCAAGCTTCAAAGTTCTATATAATGAAGTCCTATTTGAGCATAGGAATAACAGAAAAAGCATTGTACAACATGTTAAAAAGTGCAAAGAAGGATGTTCTTGGACAAGTAAGTAAAGAACTTGACAGAAAAACACATGTTGAGATAATTATTCTCTTGGTAAAAGCTGGATATACTAGTAGGACAACGTTATACTTCTAGAAACTACGTACAAAATAGCATGAGAGAAATCATCCCAGTGATCTACATCTTAACAATTAGACTCTCTTTGGTACACTAAATGAGTTATACAAAGAAGTTATAGTAGTAAAATAACACCTTGACCAGAGGAAAGCAAGTTGTCCTTTCTCCCAGACGTAGCAGCATCCTACGCATCACCTTACCTTACACTTAAAGTCTCTTTGCTTTAGATGTTTATTATTTGCTATCTTTCATCATAACAATGTTAACCTCATTGCAAAGAATACACTACCAAAGAATGACCATAAATGGTATACAAATTCTCATCCATTAAAAACGAAAACTCTTCTAAACAGCAAGAAATAACCTGAAGGAATTCTGGAAGTTAAGCTCTGGTTTAACATTCAACAGCCGGCAACCCCAATTTTAAGTAATCTTCAAAAAGAATTTTACTAACCTTCCATGTACTAAATTTTCTTCGGAAGTATTACTGCAGTAGAGTGCATTTACAGAAAGGCTTCTGTCCTGCCTGTTTCTACTGCTCATTTTCATATTTACAACTAACGGATTATTTATTTTTTTTTTTTACAACAGAATTAATTCAGTATTATTACGGAATCACACAATGAAGTATATTTGATGAAAAGTCACAAGTACTAAATTCTTACTGCGGCATTCAAGAATATCCCTGCCCCCACCCTAGCCCTCTCAACAAAAGCCAGCTGAAGGCAGACTCGTTTCTGAACAGTTTCATTCAGAAATCCAGAACATTAGCAGCCATCCAGCAAACCTGTCTAATTAAGAAAACTACACATTTGTATCTTCATACATCTTTTGTAAAATGTAAGTATCCATGAAAATACCTATATATTAGGGCAAATGGGACTTTTGTACTCCTTTCCACCCCACTATCCACAATGTCAGTTTACAGTCTAAACCACGTATTGTACAGAGCTCAGTTCAAAGGGAAGCAGCTGACTAACACTGATACTCTACCATCTTTTGAAGACTCTGCAGATTTTGCCACAGCAATCATCTTTGTGGATGGAGTTTGATCATGACAAACCTGATGCAAGAAGTTTATGGATTTTCCTATTAGGAGGACCTGAATAAAAAAGATTTTTTTTTTTAAGTGATTTGCATATAAGAAAAACAAACCACCAAACAAAAAAGCGACCCGCAACCCACCAGGACAACAGCATATTTTATCACCTGTCTGTGCTCTTCACTTCACAGTCCCTAACCACAGCAATCCAGAACTTGAATGCTAACACAAAAAAATTTTAAACACACACTTCTTACCCCCCCGAAAGATCTCCTGAAACAGATTTTATCAGTTAGAGAATGGAAAGGAGAAACAGTCTTATAGTCTTCCTCAGCAAACAATTCTAAAACTCTTAAGGCAATTATTTATTGTTAAACTTGGTTACTATTTTCTTAATGGAAATCTAAACAGCAGCATAGGGCAAACACATCATCAGAAGAATAACTTTTGAATTCGTACCTTTTTTGATTGCTCCATTGTAATAAAAGAAGGGATCATTGACTTCCTCAAAGTGTATTTGTCATGCCACAACCGATCAGTTTTAACTGCAGGATCTGAGGCTACAAAAAACTGTAGATCGAAATAAATATTAAAAACAAAAGATGAACGTAAACTCTCTCCCCTAGTGTTTCATTTCAGTATTCAGAAAACCATAAAAATACTCTAAGTTGTTCTTTTAACTAAAAAAGACAAATTTTTTTTTTCATAGCTAACATGAAGAGTTGTCCCAGCAATGTATATGTAAATTGTATGTTGATGAATATGAACTCTGAAGAAAAAAGTTAAAGAACAGCTCACATAATTTAATCTCCTCTGTACGTTATGAAACCTTGACTACCTCAGGGTAAAAAGTGTACTATCTGTAAAACATCCACTGTGAAATACAGCCATGTATAGAATTTTCAGGCAATTAGTTCTACAGTTTGGGCAGGAGATGAAGTTCAGAATGTAAGCATAATATGCTTTTAATTTACTGCTTCTATTTTTACTCAAGTCCCTTTGGATTTCCTCCTATTTTAACAGATGCAGAATTGCAGAAAACAACCAACCCAAACCCAAGAAATCCTGCATTTGAACTGGTGATAAAATGCTAAGGTGTCTCAACTGCACGCAAAAGAATACTTTGATGTGTAAGGAACTAAAACTAAACAATCAGTTTTGTTAAAATGACTTGTGGACGGATTCTGTCCTCATCCTGTTAAACAAGACAGCCATTTTTTGGACAAGAACTTTTTTCACTGCCTCCAAATACCATTTCCACCAAGAACGGCCAATTGTCTTTGTTCAAAAACTGTGTCTATGGTATGAAAATTGTAGCTTCCAGTATACCCCATCCGACAGCGATTTTCAGTATTAAGGACACTCTTACAGTGCACATGTAAATCTTTAAACAAGGAGTTGAAAGCTAATGAACGACATAAAAACCAAAAAAGACAACAGCTCACATGTCTGAGGTGTAGCTGGAGAAAAAAGTAAGCCTGTTTTACACTTCTAGCCATAAAGATTCATAGACATTTCATACAAGTATCCTAATGCTGACCTTAAAGATCAGCTGTGGGTGATAATTGTACTTATTTTAATTTTGACTCAGATGGACAGTTTCGGAAATCAGACACCATATTTCACACTCAAGTAAAGTTACTGAGATGTGTCTCAGAAGCGTTCAATTAATTTTTTAAAATGATTCTTTGGCTTCTTGAAACAAAAAAAAAGTCAGTTTAACAAGACTGTACTGATTATAGACAGGAAAAAGAGCTGGGAGAGCTTAAAAAGGCATCAAAACATTTCTAAGCAGGAAACGGACAGTTACTAGAACTTGCTGTTACAGAAGTCGGAACAAATAACTCTGTAAAGTTTCTAGAGGAACTCTGAAACCATAAATCTCTTCTACCCAATTTGACAAACCAAAGTTATTTATAAAGCTGAGGATACAGCAGGTGGTCAGAGTGCAATATTCTGAACTTTATTCCAAATACAAAGCTTGTATTCTAGACAGTTACAAAGACCTCTGCATACATTACTATGGTTACCCTAGGCAAGAAAAGACAAGAGGCATACCTTGGTCTCTCTTCAGCAGCAAGCATCTATTGTTAGTTCACTATTCTGCCTCTACTAAACAGAGCCAGGATATGATTCATTGAAGACAACATACTGCGTCATTGCAGCCTCCAGATATCACACTGACTGAATCCATGAAGAGAGTCACATTTCATGTTGTTATTGCATATATTACTTACTCATACGGTATACATTCCCATCACCGTCTACTTTTCAAATTCTCTAAGCTTCCCACAGATTATACTCCCACAAAGCAAATGAACAAAGATAAAACATGTACTGTATCACATACATTACCTCATGGTATGTATCCTCCAGCTCTCCATCATAAATCCAGCGATAAAGGAAATTCAGTACAGGATGGGATACTAGGCCAAGAATGTGCTGAACTAGAGATCTCATGTAGGGATCTCCTGTTTTAGTATAGGCATGCACTGCTGAGGCTAGTTCACCACCTTTTCTCCCTGCAAGATCACAGGGGAGAGGAACAGAAACGTATGAAGAAAAAAATATACACACCACACAAACTCAGCAGCCACCCATTTTAGCTAGTCCTATGTCACTCAGAGCTTGCTGAACAGCAATTCTGAAATGCAGCAAAAGTACATTTTTTAATATTGACAGGGAATTCCTAGGTGTTAAGGCATGAACATTAATCTCACCAAAGCATTTAAGCACAGTTCTCTGCACCGTATTCTGCCTACTTTATGGTAGCTTAGAGGAGTGCAAATTTCAAGGCATCACACACAAAGGTTCACTTCACTCTTCTTTGCTTCCTCACTACCCCCACCAGAATAGCATTAAAGGAGCCTTAGTATGTTTTCCTTCTCTCCTGTACTCGACACTCTCTCAGATGTTCTGCGTGTATACATACACACAAACACATCTTTCCTGCTTCTTGGTTCTAGTTTCCCCCATAGTTCCTTTAGGTAATATCTCCTGTTTCTTGCAATTGAAAGATACGAGGCTGTAAAAAAAAAATTAAAAAAAAATAGACCTAGTAAATGTTTTGCTGTTATGCTGCACAGTACAAAGGTTCCTTGCAGCACAAGCTGCAGCATTCAAAATATTCACGAATATCTTAAAAGCAAAGCCCACTTTTTTTTTCCCAAAAATTGTTACCAATTCCAATAATCAAAGTAAAACAGATGTTGCAAGATGCTCTTTCCAAAAGACCACAATTTCCATTTATTTTCAAAGACAGCAAAGCTGAAGTACGCTTAGGGAGAATCGTAGCCTATGGCTCAGTTACTGGCCAAAGGTTTGGTCAATTTCAACACCACTCCTCAGCATTTCCTTTTAGATTGCCAACACAGCCATGCACCATTTGCAGATTCGTGAAATTTTGTTGATTCGCATGAATCTGCAGACAAGTTGCAAATGACTCCTATGTGCCATCATATATAAAGGAATAGCATAATACTCATACATAGTTAAGAGACTATGCCAACCATTTCATAGTGTAGTAGTGTTTTTTTTAAACAGTGTAACATTCTCTGAAAGATGACTAAAATTGAATAATTGAAAACAGTATGAAAAGTACGTGCTTAAAATTAGAAAGATTTCTCAAGCAAGTTCTAGTTAAGGAAAAAAAAAGCAAGAAAGCCTAAATATATCAAAACAGCACTATAATTCATCAGTTTTTTACTTAAACTAAAAAGAGAGGGAATCCTCTGGAATAGCTACTTAAAATTCTCTAAAAAACCCATAATAGTAACATTATTGATATCCACCTTTAGTATGCACAACCACTCAAAGTTACAGAACTTCCCCAGAAATATCAATGTTAAACAGACCTTGACAGTGATCAACAAGTGCTGCAAGGGTCTTTAACCTTATTTTAGGATCGTATGTCCAGACTAGTAGACGGCGAAGTGTTAAACTGCTCTCAAGTCCCAAATTCACGCCCTGATCATCTTCCAATTGCAACTGATCAAATTAGAAACAGAAATACATATCAAGGAACAAAACTGGCAAAACTGAAGCAGATATGATGTTTCATAGTTTTTGTACTGAAGTTAGCTTACTAATACACATGAAATACCCAGTATTTTAGGTCCTCCCATTTAATCATTTGGCCAAAATCCAAGAGCCACAAAAGGAAATAGAGAATAAGTGCAGGTGAAAGGACAGAGACAAGTAGAAGTGTAATAGGCCAGAGCAAGCACAAAGGTGAAGAAAGTTAAAGAAAGCAAGGTGATAGTCACAAAAGGAGAGGAGAGCAGAGGACAAGAGAGCAGGATCCGGAAAGACAGCAAATACTTGGCCAAAGAGATGCTCAGAAAAGAGTAAAGAAAAACATCTAAAGGAAAGGAAGGGTGTAGGAGGTATAATTTTTATTACTGCACAGCCAGCTTATTTTAGTTCAAGACAGAACAAATTATATATTTTTACATATATTATATATTCCTCCAGATGCCATCAGAACTCAAGTTAGCTATACAGTGAGATTAAGGAATTGCTACCATTGAAAAAAAACATTAAAAGCTATGATAAGAGAAATCTGTCACAATGTGACCACCATGAATCTTCCAACACTGTGGAAAAAGAAAGCCAAATATTTGCATCTGAGATGCAAATGCACATCTCATACAAGTACAGACAGGGTAAGCAGGACAAGAACACAATCTAAGAATACAGAAGGAAATTACTAAAGCAGTCCAAATAGATAAACTCTTAGAAAAGATGCTCCGTTTCCTGTATGCAACAACCAATCCACTTCGTACTTCCACATCTAGCACATTTTTTGCCAAATACAACATAACAGTTAAATTTAAGACTAGTGTCATGTAGATTAAGCTCAGCCTTTAAGCAAGTTACATTCATTAGCTTCTGGATGCTCCTGGGTCCGTGGTTTATTTTGTTTGGAAACTGGCAATGCTAAGAGAGATATATAAGCAAGAACTGCCCTTTGTCTTTAGAGAAGAGATGGCACACTTATAACTTCATCATGGAAGTGCATTTTTAAATAGGCCGACAACGTGAAAACAGTCTACAAGCAAAAGACCTCAAAAGCTTATGGAATCGTACACACTACACTCAGGATGACTCTTTCAGAGGCAAAGACAGGTTTGGGGGAAGCTCTGAAGACCTAACAAAGTTATAGAGAGAAAGCCAGTATGGAACCCTTTGATGAGATTCTTTACCCACTACTATGCCTGAACTGCTGAACGGCACTGCAGCTAACAACTCCTAAGCTGGCAGCCTGTATGATCTCCCAAACACAAGAAAGCAGCATGCACTTAATTCCAAGACACAATTTTCTACGTGTTTTCAAGTAACTGAGATGTATGGTTTTGTAAAGAAAACGCCTTTCAAAAAAGCAGATTTTTTTCCGTCACTTTTTAAAAGAAAATTGACAAGTCGCCAAGCTCACCTTTGGGATAATCTGACACAACTCTTGCGAATGCTGACTTCTTTCTTAAAAGATTTTTGCTCCATCAATTATGAACATAAGAAATGTCATCCTCTGTCAGAACCCTGGCTAGATGAACTACGGCTCTATCTCCAGTAATGACAAAAGGAAATGCTGTAGAAGAGCATGCAAAGCTGGCCCTTCTCTGCAGTCCGTCCCCCTTAGGCTCCTTGCAGCTCAGCTGCAGTGTTCAGGACATCAGAGGACGCATACTGGCTCAGGTCTTCTAACAGCAGTTCACAGATCTGCCTTCCACAAATTCGTATAATCCCTCGTCCAACCTGTTGCTACTGCCTTTTGCCATGGCATCCTAAGGAAACAAATTTCACAAGTTGGCTGCTCTTCTCTGTTTTATACCAACTTCCTGCTAAGTTCACAGAGTGTCTCCTTTCCTCTCGTAGCCATTCACCAAATCCCACAACTTTGTTATCCTTATCCTTTATTAGTTTGGAACCCTCAGCCACAGCCCTGCTGCGTCTTTTTCTCTTCAGCCTCAAGAGCCTCAGCCCACCTCCCCTCTACCCACACAGCAATTCTCCCGTGCTCCTGATGATTTTAGCTGACTTTCTCCCTCCTTAGTCTCTGCCTCACCAACGTCTGAGAGGCCACCGTAAGGACTACACACAGCGCTCCAGTGCCACACTGACACCTGCTGCCTTGTCCCCGGTGCCCATGTCACTGGCATCCAAATGCACACCAAGTACAGCAGTGCAGACAACCGCCTGCAAGGACAGCAAGGTTCTTCCCAAACTGGGCCTGCTGATGCCACGTCTGGCACTGAGGAAGCATGCATTGTATTAGCTTTCCTCCAAATAAAAAACCTTGCACTTCCCACACTGGGACTCTCCAGCACCCATTTGCTCACACAATGTTTCATGCTGCTTCTTGCCATGGACAGCATCCAGAGTACAAATGTTAGCAAGCTTTCACTGACAGACTGGGAGAGTTCACTCTGTCTTCCCTTCTCCAGATCACCAACATCAACTAAAATCAGTGCCAGCATCTATCTTTGGTGCGTGCTACTACCCTTCTCCACCCTGCAGCGTGATCTTTTGCTTCCCAGCCTTCAAGTCACAAGAGAATCTCTCCTCAACTGCTGCATCTCCTTCCTTTGTTTCACAGCCTTTGGGGAGGAATCTTGCCAGGGGCTTCTTGAAAATCCAAACATAACATGCCTCTGGGATCTCCTTCAGCCAGCTGCTGAGGGACATCCTCAGAAGCTCCAGTCTGCTGCTAGTGCAGCAAAATTCTACTTCACAGACACTGTACTGACTGTTCCCAACAATGCATTTAATCAGTGTGCTCAATATACTCATGAACTCTAACACTGGAGATAAATCTGGCAAGGAACATGAAGAGCAACAAGCGGAGCAGTAAAAGGAAGACTGGGAAAAATGTGCGTCCAACTACTGATCAGCGCTGGGAAAGTGGTGACCAGAAAATAGAAAAAGCTGTGGTACTCAATGCCTTCTACACTTTGGTTTTTTGGTAAGATTTGCCATTGGAAATAGCAGACAGCACCCAAGATCAGAGGTGAAGTCTGGAACAAGGGAGACTTACTCCAAGTGGAGAAGGATCAGGTTAGGAAACATTAAACAAACTGGAGACACCTAAGTCTATGAGACCTGATGGGATGCACCCACGAGTGCTGAGGGAGCTAGCCAATGTCACTGCAAGGCCACTCTCAATTATCTTTGAAACATCATAGCAATCGGAGGAGGCTCCTGACAACTGGGAGAAAGCAAACATCACCCTCCTCTTCAAGAAGGAGCATCCACAGAACTACACACCAGTGAGGCTCACCTCATTCCCTGGGATGTTGACAGACAACTAATCCTGGAAACCATTTCCAAACATACAGAGGACAAAAAGCTTTTCTCAGGAAGAAAAGCTCAGGGAAAAGAGAAGCAAGGGACTACATTTGTGGTGATGGAGTTTGTCTTCCCAAGCAAGTGTTAAATATGCTGAGGCCCTGCTTGCCAGGAAGCGGCTGGACATCTGCCTGCTGATGGGAAGCACAGGATGAATTCCTTACTTTGCTTACCCTATCACACTGTCACTAATTTGATTGACGCGTCTTTTCGCCTTCCTTCTACATTCTCCCCATTCCCCAAGAGACAGGGGTGAACGAGAGGCTAGGTGGGCATTTGGCTGCTGGTCAGGGTCAACTCACAACAAAGGCAAATACAGTTTGAAAATAAGTGATGTCAGAACTTTCATTTTTCCCCATACATGCTTCTGCTGCCACCAGACTCATCTTTTCTGTTCTTTTGTATAGATTTAGTGGAGCAGGAAAGGCAGAAGAAGCTGCATTTCAAAGAAGTTCTACATATTTTCATGGTCAAGAAGTTTTAGAAGTTAGAATAAATCAAAGCTCCAGTAAACCAAGAAAGCAAACCTATTTTGGACAGAGCAGGAAATCATTACAAAAAGACTAACTGGATAGTACCCAGGAAAAACAAGCAAAAAGTATGCATGACAGGCATTCCAAAAGTCAGGAATGTCAAAGAACTGCAAGTGAGTGAAAAGGAACAGATTCTTTGAAAATGCTTGCAGAAACCTATGACTTAAATTACAGATTTTTTTAAAATCGGAATTATAAATGGCATTCACAGAATAAATTCTTCTCAATTACAAATAATGAACTCCTTGAAAGTCCCATACAAAAAAAAAAAATCAAGCAGAAGAAAAAAAAAAAAAATCTAGTTTTTACTTTAGACCTAGCATCTAGGAGCACATACCTACAAACATTTATGGACAACCTGCAAGATAATCAGCACTGAGTTGGTCTATACATCAAATAAAAATAATAAAACACTGATACATCTTACTCTCTCAGTACAACGGAAGGGACAATGAAAAAGTACAAACTGCCCCAGACAGCACAAAAAGTTGAAACTGTTATTACCAGCTGCTGAACCATGCATTGCTTGAAATACAGAAAGACGTTTTCTCTCCCTTCAAAGCTGTCATGCTGTTTGCGATTTGAATGACAAAGATATCACACAAGATGAAACTGACAAAAAATTACGCGAAAGAGGGACAGAGGCTTAGATATACACATTATATTCCTTGCTTATGTAATACATCAGATAACAGTGAATTTCTAAGACAAAAATAATCATTGGTGCATACATCCAAAGAGTAAGAAATGCATAAGTTACAGAGGATCATGTCCATTGTCAACAGAAACTGCTGCACATCCTTCCCTTTCTAAAGGGATACCTAGGTACAGCTTTTAGGAGATATTCAGGTAACGTAAAGCAAAATAAGAAAATTAAGTAAGAACCACTTAACTTACCTGAGAATGTAAAACAGATAGAAGTCGGTAGTATTCTTTAAGTTCCTGATGTAAGGCAGCACAAAAACTCTGTAAGAGAAGAAAAAAGGAAAAACGAAGGAAAAATAAAAATCAGGCAAAATCTTTCTGGTTTAATCTAGAATAACTTCTATCACCAAATTGTGAAGGTAGGTAGAAATTTCCTAAAATGAATCAAGCTACAAGTTTCAGCACAAAAGCCCACTCTTAGAAAACTAGCCAACAACCAAGAGCTTCCCTAAGAGATGCACAGACCTTTTCCAAGAATATATACACACTTCCAAGTGACTTTCTGTTTCTTGCTGTCTTAATTCTATCAACAGATTAAACTATGACAAGCGTAATTCTCCAAATAGACGTATCATCTCAATAAAGACATTAATAATTACCATAGGGATGTGCAAATAATGACATAAGCCAGAAGAAACTTTCTTTAATAATTACATAAAATACAGTATGCAGTAAAGTAATACAGTTTCAATTTCAGGAAGGCCTCAAGTAACAGAACATAGAAGTTAGGCAACCATCATTGTATTTACAGTATAGACTACATGACATGAACAAGCAAACACAATGCTCGTCAAAGAATATGCCCAGTAAATGCTGCTGGATCAAGTACTGTAAATTTTTGGCCTTTTACCAATTGACAGTTGTATACGATTCTTCACTTGACATGGAAGAAACAAATAATACTAAGTATATCCCAAGAAATCTGTAAAACATGCAGAAGTTAACAGGCCTGAACTAAAGCAAAGATTTCTCTTTGTAAAACAATTCTAAGCACAGCTACTTTGGGTTGTTTAAACGTGAATAAATAAAGGTAGATTGTAAAAACAATTCCTGACAGAATACTTGCTTAGTAATGGATAGTTTTCTAGTTTGGGGTCCTGGGGTTTTGCTTTGTATTGTAATGTTCTTAACCTAACATACAGACAAAAAAAAAAACCCCTGCAACACATTTTCTAAAACAAAATTAAAATTATGGCTCATTAATTTTGGACTGAGTTGAAAACTTTGCACTTTAAGCTCTTTTTTTTAAAATTTGTGTGTGTTTGCTTTTTTGAAAAGTACTTCTGTGCACACACAGAAATTCTTCAAAACTGATTTCTTAACCAATTCTCGGCTAATGATTTTGATATGTATTTTAATGGACTTTTTTTAAATAGTAAATTCCCCAGGACTTTCCCCTCAACCTCTTTTTAAATCATCACAGTCAAATTTGGAAAAAATAAGGAAAACCTCACACAAAAAGAACTCAAGAGCTTAAAGTAAATTATTTATTCAGTAGAGTATGTACAAGGGAGAAATCATTACTAAAGTACAAGGAGAAAATAAATCTTCTTTCTTGCCAAGAGGCTAAGCAGCCTAGCAAAAAACAAACAAACAAACAAAATCATTAATCTTGCCATTGTATCCTTTATAAGTAAAGAGGGTTCCTTTCTTCAACTCAACATTATAAGTTAGAAAGAAATTTGAAATTCATTTTATTCCAGAGGATACTGAAGGGCAACAAGAAATTCTCTTACATGTAACCTCACTTTTCATTTCTTCTCACTTGCTTCTTCAGTACACTTTTGAACCTATTAAAGTAGCACTTGCCAAGATAGAGGGCAGAGCAGAGCCTCCAAGAAAACACTCAAAGGCACTATACATCTACTCAAAAAGTGAGAACAGTAATCACTGATTTAGTAGCCAAAAGGATTTAGGATCTAACTGGCCATCAATGTTCCAGAGAAGCTTTAGAAGTTAAAATTTACATCCAGTGCCAATTCCTGCATTACAAACTACAAATTTTTCTTTCCCAAACTGTTACAGAAAACTGGACATTATCCTAGAATTCTGATGTGGTCTACAGCAAAAGAGAACTCGGGAAGGAAACAGAATGGTTGTTCAAGAGAAAAAAAATTAAAATGCCCACTACCTCAACTGGATCTAAATGGGCAAAATGTCAAAACATAAGGCAAGTTATATTTCATTGCTGATTATTCTTTTTGCTTGCTGAAGACAAAGTAGAACTTAGACACTGAGCAGCAAAGGTATAAGAATATAGAGATATTGTTATAGCTCTACTTCTAATAATTGACATTTTGCATTGTAAAAACAGTCACCAAAATCACAGTAGAAGAGGTGACAGACATCTTGTCCTACATGTGGTTTAAACAGGCATTTACACAAGCGTTGTTCTAAAGCATTAAGCAAAAGATGTTTTAGAATGCACATGTACTTGTGCTAAACTCTTAATGCACAGTGTGCAGCACCTGAAATTGTCAGCTATAAAAGCCATGAAGAGCAATGGTATATACTCTTTTTTGCCCAGATACTGACAGCAGGATTAGAACATATGTTTTTATTTCTACACTTCTGTCCTAGAAATACATGTAAGTGCTTGCCTCAAGCAAAATTAACAGCGTTACAGCTATGCAGATTCAGCTAACTAACTGCACAGCCTTCTGCACAGGATCTGAAACCTGCATATGGTAGCTAAGATATTGCACATTTAAATTCACTGAAGAATTAAAGTTCTCCCCTTGCTGTAAACTTGAAGACTAAAGCCAGAGACAGTACAAATAAGCATAAGCAGGAAGCTACTAGATAAAAAATAAGCAACTTCACGCAGCTGTAAGGGGGAGAGTGTGAAGAAAATGCATAAACAGTAGCACTACCATATAAAACATGGAAATCAGCATTGGATCACTAGAAAAAATAATTATTTATATTTAACTAAAAGGGTTAATTAGAATAAGACACAGAAGGGAACAGAATAAAACATCAGAAAAGTAGGAAGCACTACAGTGTCTCTACTGACCTCTTAAGAAAAATTAGATTGAAGGGAGAAGCACTTCAATTTCTTGGCAGATTAGGTAGGATGTTATGGCTAGAGGCAAGGATAACATTTCTGTCGAGTCAGAAGGGATAATATCCAGTTTTACAGAGGGAGCAAGTGAGAGGAAACGGGAATGTCTTAGCAGTAAATGTGGTTTTGGGTATTACAGCAGCTGTGAAGTTACTGTAGACTATAAATCATGATGATGAAACCTATAAAAACAAAAATTAATATTCTTTTGATGCTGTATTCAAAAGAAAGGGCAGACGATAATGGGGTATTTGCATTTTATGAAAGTTAGTGCAGTATTAACACACGAATATCAACATTAGCTGACAAGTGTCTCCTGCATTGGTCACTCTAACAACTGAGTTTGCCATCAATTAGCTCAGGGATGCCACCATCCCATTTAAGCAATGTTTTTGTTTATAAACATGCATGAGTACTTAAAAAAAAAAAAAAAAGAATTTAAAAAAAAGGAGATAAAGAAACGGAAACTATGCATGAGACTTTCCAGCTACAAATGACAGCGGCAACTCCTTATGATCAGCAAGAGTAAATGACTTTCCCTTGCCTTGAGATCCATACCAAAACTGGCAGTCCATAAAAGGAGTAAATCAAACGCATGAATGATCCAAGCTCCAAAGTTTATGCACCATTCTAATACTGCATTTCACTTAGCAAAAGGGAAACAAGACCAAAACATTGTAGCAAAATTATTTTTTTAGCTGACCAACCTGTCCCACAAGTCCAAACGCACGATCCAAACTCCTCTGGTCTGTGTATTTTCTGATTTTATTATGTAGCCATCCCAACTCTGCAAGTCTGCTTGTAGTATCTCTGAGAGACTTGGACAAGCTCACCTGCAAAAGTAACATCAACAATAACGTTCAGTTAAGTAAAAATCTACAATGCCAATATTGTTTCTTCACAAAAGTCCCCTTTCTCACAAAGCAAGTCAGTTCAGGAAACAATCATTTTACATTCTACAGCAGAGATAAGTGTCAAAAAGTAGACAACCATATAATTAGCATTAAATTTATATATATAAGCTTTGAAAAGGCAGCAGCAACAAACCACTGGCAATTTTGTGACCTTCCCTTTTAGAAATCTTAATGTAACAGTCTTCATACGCTCTTTACATTAGGCAATTATGGCAGTAACAAAAAGGTCTTCAGTAAAGAGGAAGAAATCTGAAATTTTATGATGTAGAATCACACTTCATCTTTGCCTGATAATCATCAACACTGAAAATATTATAGCTCTAAAAGAGGAGTCAATGACTGAAACTAATGAAGAAACCTAGAGAAAATAATTAGTTACTACTACATGTGAAACAAACCTTTAATAGAAGACAAACAGTCCAGTGTCAGACTAGGTAGAGCAGGAACCAAAACTTACAGAATCCGAATTCCAAGTTTAAGTCCGATCCACCAGTAACAGTTTTTATAAGCTATTTAATCACATTCCCCTCTGAGCTCTTCTAGTCTGTTTCTACTTTTCTTATACCAGGTATCTCACTTCACCCTGCAAGCCTGCCTTAGTCCCAGCTCCCTATTTAACTACCACTACTGCTTTCAACTGAATCATCACATTTCTTCCTTTAAAATTACCAACACATAAGACACTGCTCCTCTTGTTCCTGCCTGAGATGTGCTTCTACCACATTTAGTCACACTACCCAAGAACACCATCATCAAGTTCTAAAAATTGCATTGGATAATGAGAAACAAACAATCTGACTGATACATTAGGCCAAGAGGCAGAGACTGACTTCTGCCCACAGCGACTGGGCCTGTCCCACCTCTACAGAAAATTTTGACTTGGAAAGCCAGCTTGAACAGTCCAAATCAAAGCAAGGAAGTGCACTAACAAGCTGAACGGATTGCTAAGGAACTAGAGATCAAGCTCACTCATTAAGCCTTTTAGCTAGCAGTACAGGCATTCTGTAAAACAAAATTCAGTTACAGAGCATGTTAGCCACGGCAGTGTGGGCTTGAAACAGGCAGTAGCATTTGGTTGTAAGCCCAAAGTTCGGTCCCTGGCCCTCTTGTTTAGCTGGAGAGACACAGCTTTAACTTCGTGAACAACTTCCATTGGATAAATTCTAGCAAAAAAAACCATGACTGGACACAGTCAGAAACTGCCCGCAGCTAAAACCGAAGAGATGAGATAAGAACTGTTTAGAATTCTACAACTACAGAGTGCTTGGCAAGCGTTAAGTACAATACACAGCTGCTGGAATCAAATGAGGAACAAGCAAAATTGGCTTAGTGTTATTACATTTGTATCTCCGAGATCAAATCAGAAGCTGCTAGCTTCAACAGTGCTAAATGTCACCAACAGATTAACACTGACATCAGAAAACATTCAGGCAAGAGTAACAGCTTGAAAAGTGTGTTTCTTTCTGGAAAAAAAACAGATTGTGTACAATGACATTTTCTTTGTGCAGCTGAGGGAAACTACATGCTTTGACTACTATTTTGCCTAACATGCAGTCAACTAAGCTAGAGAAGGTATGATCTTGGTCCTCCTTGTTCATCACAGAATCACAGAATGGCAGGGGTTGGAAGGGACCTCTGTGGGTCATCTGGTCCAACCCTCCCGCCGAAGCAGGGTCACCTACAGTAGGCTGCACAGGACCTTGTCCAGGTGGGTCTTGAATATCTCTAGAGAAGTAGAATCCACAACCCCTCTGGGCAGCCTGTTCCAGGGCTCTGTCACCCTCAGAGGGAAGAAGTTCTTCCTCATGTTCAGATGGAACTTCCTGTGCTTCAGTTTGTGCCCATTGCCCCTTGTCCTGTCGCTGGGCACCACTGAAAACAGTTTGGCCCCATCCTCCTGACACCCACCCTTGAGATATTTATAAGCCTTTATTAGGTCCCCTCACAGCCTTCTCTTCTTCAGGCTGAACAAGCCCAGCTCCCTCAGCCTCTCCTCGTAGGGGAGATGCTCCAGTCCC